>Ga0310695_10007495_pt1 | contig 17387 bp, 14 predicted proteins | sample RumenRJG_04DNA_FD_203882 | JGI IMG/M metagenome (GOLD analysis project Ga0310695, IMG submission 203882) | Bovine rumen microbial communities from Lethbridge, Alberta, Canada - RJG_04 (v2) (version 2) | ecosystem: Host-associated > Mammals > Digestive system > Stomach > Rumen | place: Canada...
GATTTCAAAAAACTCTGCGTCCTCTGCGGCTCTGCGACTCTGCGTTAAATGACCCCCACCCGGATAAGTTGAATCCGCGTGGGGACAGACCCCGCGCGCCGGGGAGAAATCTTAAGAAAATCTTAAGATAATCTTAAGACAAAATTAAGATTTCTTTTTCGGATTTATGTCATACTATCCGCGTCTTGACGGTCAAGACGGCTTTATAACGCATCAAAAACACCACGGAGGATCAGATTATGGCACGAACGGCGCGGATGAAACTGACGGGCGAGGGCACGGCGTACTACCATCTCATGTCCCGCACGAACGACAGACGCTTCCTTTTTGAGAAGGGGCGCGTCAAAACGGAGCTCGTCGCGGCCTTGCGCCGCGCGGCCGCGTTCAGCGGCATAGAGCTCAAGGCGCTGGTGGCGATGAACAACCACTTCCACGTCATCTGCAAGGTCGTGCGCGGCGCGGGGCCTGTCCCCGCGGATGAAATCCTGCGCCGTGTCGCGACCCTGAAGGGGCGCCGCGCGGCCGACCGGCTCGCGGAACGCTGGCGCGCCCTTGAGAAAGCGGGTCATTACGCCGAACGGGACGCGGAGCTGGACCGCTGGCGCGCGCGGATGAACGACATCAGCGCAATGATGAAGACATTCAAGGAGCAGTTCAACATCTGGTTCAAGCGCGAGCACGGCTACTGCGGGAGCCTGTGGAGTGGGCGTTTCGCCTCGACGCTGATCGAGGACGGGCGGTATCTCGCGACCTGCATGCGCTACGTGGCGCTCAACCCGGTGCGCGCGCGGCTCGTCACGCAGGCGAAGGACTACCGCTGGTCGTGGACGGCCGAGCCGCCGCCCTGCCCCGCGGGGCCTGTCCCCGCTGACGAGGGGCCTGTCCCCGCGGTGGCGCTGCTGAAGCGGGTGGCGCAGATCGGCGGCGGAAAGGTGTTCGGCAGCCGAGAATTCGTGGCGCGGTGGGTGGTCAACCTGGGCGCCTGCCTGCGGTCGCGCGCGGCGGGGCCTGTCCCCGTGGGGGAGTGGGCGTATGCGTCGCACGGGTGGCGGCTTGCCAAGGCGGACGCGTGACGCGGGGTCTGTCCCTGCGGCGGGGAAGGCGGGGCGCGCGGGGTCTGTCCCCGGATGCGATGGCCGCGGAAAAATTCATGCGACGGCCCCTTTACATCGGACAACGAAAAAGGTATACTGATGGCATGAAAAAAAGATTGTCAGCATGGGTCCCCGTGGCCCTGGCGATTGGCGGTGCGGCTCTGACGGCCGCCGCGCAGGAAATCGTCCCGAAAATCGTCCACCCCGTGATGCCGCCGCCGGTCATCCGCCCCGTCGATCCGCGCGCGGACGAACAGCCGATCACGGTCGAGACGCAGGCGCGCGTCGTGGAGGAGAACGCCTTTTTCCGCCGCGTGCGCACGACGTTCACCTTCACCAATCCGAACGCGCGGCAGATGGCCGGCGAACTGGAATTCCCGATCCCGGACGGCGCGCACGTGTGCGCCTACGCGCTCGACGTGAACGGCACGCTCGTGCCGGGCGTCGTCTGCGAGAAGGAAAAGGCGCGCGTCGCGTTCGAAAACGAAGTCCGCAAGGGCGTCGATCCCGGCCTCGTTGAGCAGGTGAAGGGCAACATCTGGAAGACGCGCATCTTTCCGCTCGTCCCGCACACGCCGCGTCGGGCCGAGGTCGAATACGTCGCGCCGAAAACGGATGTGGCCGACACGTCCGAAACTGTCTACGAACGCGACGGCGAAGATGTGTTTGCGGCCCGCGCGACGATGGACGAGGCGGCGCCCGCGACGATCGCGCAGCAGATCGCCGGGTTCGCGAAAGGCACGATCGTCTGGGACGCCAGCCTGAGCGCGCAGCCGTTCGCCGCCGCGTGGCGCAAGAAGCTGGAAGCGCTGCCGGAGAAGGGTGAATGGGCGCTTGTCGTGTTCAACAACAGCGTGACGGCCTACGCGCAGACGTACGGCTTTACGAAAGAGTCGCTGCTGAAGAAGATCGACGAGATCGTGTACGACGGCGGAACAGACATCGCCGACACGCTGAGATACCTTTCGAGCGCGGCGGACTTTCCGCTGCCAGCCTTGCTCTTCACGGATGAAATCGACACCCTCGGGCTTGAGAAACCGGACTACGAGTCAATCCCCGAACTTGTGATTGCCTCGCGCGACGACGCACCGGCGCGGCCGGTCGAGGTGCGCAAACTGAAGGCGGGCGAGGTGCCGCCCCAAAGCGCGGAGGTCAAGGAAAGCCGCCTTCTCGCAACTGTGTGGGCCGCGCGACGGATGAACGACCTCGCCGCGCAGGCCGATGCGCGCAAGGACGAATTTCTCGCGCTCGGCCGCCGGTACGGCGTCGCGGGCCCGGGGCTTTCGCTCCTCGTCCTCGAAACGCTGGAGCAATGGCTGGAGCACAAGATCGAGCCGCCCGCGAACCTCGCCATCCACGACGAATGGGTGAAACGCCGCGCGGCCGAGGACGACCCCATCGCCGCGAAGAAGGCGCAGGCCGAGCACGAGCAGCAGCTGCTCCAGTACTGGGAAGAGCGCGTTAAATGGTGGAACGATCCGAAGCCGCCCAAGTCGACGCCGAAGAGCGGACTCTTTGATGCCGTCGCACGGGCCGTGGGACTGGGCGCGAGCCGTCGCGACGCGGCTGCGGCGGTCAACGCGGAAAACGTGGCGTGTTGCGAGGAGGCCGCACTGGAGGAGGATGGCGTGATGGCTGCGGCGACCTCCGCCTCGGCGAGATACGTGCGGGCTGCGGCGAGCGCACCTGGCGTGATGGCTGCGGCGAGCGCACCTCTGGCGATAGAATCTGCCGCCGCCAACTCTCAACTCTCCACTCTCAACTCTCAACTCCCCGTGGCCGTCACGCTCAAGGCGTGGGATCCGAAGACGCCGTACATAGACGCGCTCAAGGCCGTTTCCAAGGGTGGTGCCGATGAAGCCTACAAAGTCTATCTAAGGGAGCGCGAGACGCACGGCTCGTCGCCCGCGTTCTACATCGACTGCGCGGGGTGGTTCTACAAGGCGGGCCGGCCGTTCGAGGCCGACCGCATCCTCACGAATCTCGCCGAGTTCAAGCTGGAGGACGCGGCGCTCTGGCGCGCGATGGGCTGGCGCGCCCGCGAGGCCGGCAGCTACTCGCTCGCAGTGCGCGCCTTCCGCAAGGTGCTTGCGATGCGCGGCGAAGAGGCGCAGAGCCGCCGCGACCTGGCGCTCGTTCTCATGGAGCAGGCCAAGGCGATGCTGTGTGACGGCGACTGGGTGCGCGTCAGAGAGGCGGATGAACAGGCGATCGCGCTCAGGAACTGCTGCAATCCGTCCGACACGCCGGAAAGCCGGCTCAAGGGGAGGCTGGAAATCTCCCGCAAATGGCTTGAGGAGGCGATGCGCCTTTTCGCGGACGCGGCGTTCAATGTGAACGCGCGGCGCAGCGGGCGGCGCGGCAACGACTTCCAGGTGTCGGTCCTCGCGCTCGAAGAGCTGAACGGCCTCATCGCGTGGGTGAACGACGTGAAGTGGCCCGACGGCGTGAAGCCTGCCGTGCCGGCGTTCGACGCCGCCTACCGCCGCGACCTGCCCGTGAAGCTCCGCATCGTCATGAGCTGGGACGCGGACGAGACCGATATCGACCTGCACGTGCTCGAACCGAACGGCGAAGAGGCGTTCTACGGCCACCGCCGCACGGCCGAAGGCGGGTTCGTCTCGGAGGATGTCACGACGGGCTACGGCCCGGAGGAGTATTTGAAGAAGGAGCTGGAAAGCGGCGTCTACAAGGTGCTGACCAACTATTTTGCGTCGCACCAGACGGCGCTGACGGGCCCGGCGACGGTGACGGCGACCGTCTACACCGACTGGGGCACGGCCGCCGAAAAGCGCCAGGTCCTCACGCTCCGCCTCGACAAGCCGAAGGACAAGCAGCTGATCGGCGAAGTGAAACTCTAACGGGCGAGGCTGTCGACGATGAAAGTTCCAGAGGGAAAGACGATCACGCTGACCTTCGTGTCGCACCCGACGAAATCGCTGAAGATGCGGTGGTGGGGCCGCCTGACGTTCCCCGGCGGCGCGGGCGCGGACGCGCTCCTGCCGGTGGCGGTGACGGACGGCGAGGAGAATCCGGTCAAGGCGGGCACGCTCGATCTCTTCGGCGCGCACATCAAGATCCGCGACGGCCGGGGCGCGCTCGCTTCCGCCGATTTCATCAAGGGCAAGCACGACGCGGCGATCTGGCTGCACCGGCGCGGGATGCTGCCGATTCCGGGAGGGCTGACGTTCGCATGACGGATCAGGAATGGTATGCGCTCGTGAAGGCGGGCGAGGACGCGGGCTGGAAGCGCGTGTGGGAGGATGTCGTCGAGCCGGAGTCGACGTCGCTGCGGAGCGCCGAGATGATGAAGCGCTATTCGTTGACGGCCGGCGACCTGATGGGCATGCTCTACGAGGACATGCTGGGGCGGCGGAAGATCGACCTCTACCGCGGCGAGGGGAGTTTCCAGGGATGGCTGCGGTCGTACGTGCGCGGCTATGTGCTCAACGCCGACCCGAACAAGCACGGCGAGATTTCGCTGGAGGGCGCGGCGGCCGCCGGTGCGGCGGACGGCGCGGCGGCGGCGCTGGACATCCCGCAGCAGGACCTCGGCCTCGCGCGCAATGAAATCTGGTCGATGACGCACCTCTGCTTCCGCGACCTCTGGAACCAGGATCCCGAGCGCGCGCTCGTCCTCATCCTGAAGACGCGCTTCCACCTGACGAGCGAGGAGACGAAGGAGATGCTGGAGATCTCGTCGGCCGCCAACGTCGACCAGCTCTTCTCGCGGGCGGTCAAGTTCATGCGCCAGGACTACGCCCGCCGCGACAAAAACGGCTATTGAAAAAAGTTTGTCAGATTCCGCCGCCGAACATCCCTAGCCCCGTGTAACCGCGACAAGCGGAGAAAGTGAAGGTACAACATGAAGAAGAACAAAAAGAGACTCGTCGCGGCCCTGGCCGCGGTTCTGTGCGCGGGCACCTGCCTCGCCGGTCATCATCGTCCACCCGCCCCCGGCGGACACCGCGGCCCCGGCCCGCGCCCGGCGCCGATGATGCACCGCAGCATGCCGCCGCCGCCGCACCGCCACCATCACCACCACCACGGCGGCAGCGGTTTCGTGGGCGGTGTTGTCGGCGGCATCGTCGGCGGGCTCCTGTACGACGTGGTGACGACGCCGACGGTGACGTACCCCAGCGTGGTCGTGTCGCAGCCGGTCGTCGTGACGCCGCCGGCGCCCGTCTACCAGACCCAGAACGTCTGGGTGCCGGGGTGCTACGTCAACCAGGTGCTGGCGAACGGCACGGTCGTCCGCGTCTGGCAGCCGGGCCACTACGAGCAGCGCACGGTCGTCGTGCAGTAGCGGCGGTCGGTGAAAAAACATAAGATAACTCCACAAAGCGATGGGCGAATATGGTAAAATATTCGTCCATCAGTCTTTTAAGGAGAAAGAAATGTCGCAGTTTTTTGATTACACGGGCGTGGTCGAGGAAGTCGGCCAGACGCAGAGTTTCGGCGCGAGCGGGTTCACCAAGCGCGAACTGATCGTCGGCAACGACATCGATTCCAACAGCCGCTATCCCAATCCCGTCAAGTTCACCTTCAAGAAGGACAACTGCTCGCTCATCGACGGCATCCAGAAGGGCCAGCGCGTGAAGATCCACTTCGCCATCGACGGCCGCCGCTGGGACGGCCCGCGCGGCACGCAGTATTTCGTCGATCTGACGGCGCTCAAGATTGACGTGATGAACGCCGACGGCACCTCGACCGAGCCGGTGCCCGCGCCCGCCGAGCCGGACCTCCCGGCCGACGCCGGCGAGATCGACGACATGCCGTTTTGATGGTCTGGCGCGACGTCATCACCAAGTCCGCCGCCTACCTCGACGCCAAGGGCGTGCCCGAGGCCGCGGTCGCGGCGGAACTGCTGGTCGCGCGGCTGCTCAAGTGCGGACGCGGCGATTTTGCCGCGGTCTTCGAGAAGGAGGCGGGCGAACGCTGTCTGGCGGCGATGCGGCGCGCGATGGCGCGGCTCGTCAAGGGGGAGCCGGTCCAGTACGTCCTCGGCGAATGGGATTTCCGCCGCCTCACGCTGAAATGCGACCGCCGCGCGCTCATCCCGCGCCCGGAGACGGAGGAGCTCGTCACGCGCGTCCTGAAGCATCTCCGCGACGGCATGACGGTCGTCGACGTCGGCACGGGGACGGGCGCGATCGCGCTCAGCCTCGCCGCCGAATTCAAAGGCGCGGCGGCGATCCTCGCGACGGACGTGAGCGAGGACGCGATCGCGCTCGCGAAGGAGAACGCCGCGCGGTGCGCGCTCGCCGACCGCGTCACGTTCGCGGTGATGGACGGGCTGGACGAGTTCGACGAGCCCGCGTGCGTCGACATCCTCGTCTCCAACCCGCCGTACATCGAAAGCGCCGTGTGCGAGACGCTCGACCGGCGCGTGAGGGATTTCGAGCCGCGCCTCGCGCTCGACGGCGGCGCGAACGGCCTCGACTTCTACGACCGCTATCTCGCCGACGCGCTCAACCTGCTCAAGCCGGGCGGACGCGTCTTCTTCGAGATCGGCGAAGGGCAGGGCGCGGCCGTGCGCAAGCTGATGGGCGACTACGGGTTTGAGGACGTCGCGATCGAGAAGGATTTTGCGGGCCATGACCGTTACGCCTTGGCGGCGCTGCGGTAAATATGGTAAAATATCCGCCGTTTTGAGCGGATGACGCCGGGGTGGTGAAATGGCAGACACAGGGGACTTAAAATCCCTTGCCAGGTATTTGGCGTGCGGGTTCGAGTCCCGCCCTCGGCACCAGTCGCCGCGCGGCTGCGGATCCGCCCGCACGATTTCGAAGTCTGAAGTCGGAAGTCCTTCCATCTTCACGCGGCGCGCGGCGGGGAAGCTGCTCGCTCAGAAGTTTTTGCGGCACCCCGCCGACAAAACTCATTGCGGTCAATGGAGCGCGCGTCTTTTGCTTCCGCCCGTCATCACCGAGGTTGACCGGCCGCGCTTCCGTTTTGTCGGGCCGCAAAAATTCTTCGCGCCACTTCCCTCGCCTTGCGCCTTGGTCGGGCGCGTTGTCTTCAACGCGCCGGAATGCTGTGCGGCGGCTTGAGGACAAGCCGCCCTACCAGAGGTGCCCTGTTGGTCCTGTTCCGTGTCAATTGATGGTAGGGCGCGTTGTCTTCAACGCGCCGCGCGGTCTAGCTGAGCGAGCGCTCTAGAACGCGGCGGCGGGCCTTGCCCGCAGACGCGGAATGTGATATACTAATACCTCAAATTTCACAAGAAAGGTTGAAAGATGGCTGATACGGAAGCGTTGGCGGTGCAGTTGACCGAATGTGCGGAGCGTGGAGACTTCGAGGGAGCCTTCAAGCTCATTCGGGCGAATCAGGATGAATTCGCCAAGAACCTCAAACCGGCCGGCGTCCGCGACGCCTTGAAGAAGACGACGAAAGATCGCCTTCTTCTTTCTTTTGTGGACGGCGTCCCGTTCGGCGCGGAGCCGCTCGACAAGTCGCTCGTCCGCCTCGAGAAGCTGCTCGGCTTCCAGCCCGGCGCGCTTGTCCTGAACGGCACGTGGGGCCTCGGCGTCGTCAAGCGCCTCGACTACTTCTACAAGAAGATCACGGTCGACTTCAAGACGAAGAAGGGGCACCAGTTCACGTATGCGGCGGCGGTGGACATGCTCGAGCGCGCGCCCGAGGGTCACATCCTCGTCAAGTACCACGACCGCGACGCGGAGCTCCAGACGCTCATCAAGGAGCAGCCCGGCGAATTCATCAAGGACGTCCTCAAGAGCTACGGCGACATGCCGATCACGCGCCTCGAGGACGTCTGCGCGCAGAACGGGTTCGTCAAGAGCGTCAACTGGAAGAAGTTCTGGGAGGGCGCGCGCGCGGCGCTGCGCAAGGACAAGCTCGTCGAGATCCCCGTCAAGCGCGCCGATCCGATCCGCCTCAAGGCGTCGGTCGAGGATTACGGCGACAGCTGGCTGACGGCCTTTTCGCACGAGACCGATCCGAAGCTGCTGCTCGCGGGCGTCAAGGAGTTCGTCGCGCAGGGCAAGTTCAAGACGGCGACGGACGAGGTCAAGGCGAAGATCGAGGAGCGTCTCGTCTTCGCGGTGACGGCGGCGCGCAAGGTGGACGACGCGCTCTACACGCGGCTCGCGGTGACGGTGAGGGAGCTCGGCTTCTCGAAGCCGGCGGCGGCGGAGATGCGCGACTACCTCTGGGAGCGCAAGCGCTTCGTCAAGGCCGCGGCGACGCTGCCCGCGCGCGAGGTCGGCGCGATGATCGCGTTTCTCGCCGACGGCGACGAGGCCAAGGCGCGGCTCTACGCGGCGGTCCCCGACCTCTGCTTCACGGCGGTCGCCGAGATCGTCCAGCAGTTCGGGCAGGAGGAGGCGTGCCGCCAGGCGATGGGCGCGCTCATGAAGGCGCCCAAGGCGCCGGCGACGCTGACGACGCTGCTCGTCGGCAAGTACGAGAATTTCCGCGCGTGGACGGAGCTGCCGCCGCTGAGCACGCTCCTGACGCACGCGATCGCGCTCGGCGAAGGCCGCCAGAGCGGCGAGACGCTGAAGATGCAGAACTTGATCCGCCGCCTCTTCGCGGACGTCAAGTGGCTGGCAAAGGTGTTCGCGTGGCTCGCGCCGGCGGACCAGGCGCTTTTCTTCGAGCGCTTCCAGGCGTCGATCGCGTGGGATCCGTCGACGCACCACACGATCGTCGTGCGCATGACGCGCATCGTCCCCGCGCTCGAGGCGCACGTCGTCGCGGTCGAGAAGAAGAAGGAGTACGCGCGCCTGACGAGCTACCGCAGCTTCGCGCTGAAGAAGGCGGAGTATCTGAAGCTCATCAACGAGGACATGCCCGAGAACGTCCGCAAGATCGAGTTCGCCAAGGGCTTCGGCGACCTGTCGGAGAACGCGGAGTACCAGTACGCGAAGGACGAGCAGCGCCAGCTGATGCAGAAGCAGACGCTCATGCAGCAGGACCTCGAGACGGTCAAGCCGAGCGACTTCGCGGACGCGACGACCGACGAGGTGATGCCCGGCGTCGCGGTCGTCGTCGCCACGGCGGACGGCGAGAAGACGTATTCCATCCTCGGCGAGTGGGACAACGACCCCGAGCAGGGCGTGCTGTCGTCGAAGGCGCGGCTCGCGGTGAACATGCTCGGCAAGAAGGTCGGCGACCAGTTCGAGCTGCCGGGCGCCGAAGGCCAGGTCGCGTTCGGCACGGTCAAGGCGATCCAGCCGCTGAGCGACGCCGTCCGCGCGTGGATGGCGCTCCCGGCCGGGATGCAGATCTGAGGCGCGGCGGAAAAGGGACGGCCATGAAGATCCTCACCGGCATCCAGCCTTCGGGCAAGCTCCACTGGGGCAACTATTTCGGCGCGATGAAGTCGATGTTCGACCTTCAGGCGAAGGGCGAGTCGCTGTTCATGTTCATCGCGAACTTCCACGCCATGACGACGGTGCGCGACGGCGCGGCGCTGCGGGCGGCGACGCGCGACGTGGCGCTCGACTACCTCGCGTGCGGGCTCGATCCGGCGCGGTCGATCATGTACCGCCAGAGCGACGTGCCGGAGGTGCAGGAGCTCGCGTGGTATCTCTCGTGCCTGACGCCGATGGGGCTCCTGGAGCGCTGCCACAGCTACAAGGACAAGCTCGCGCACGGGCTCGACGCGACGCACGGCCTCTTCGCGTATCCCGTCCTGATGGCGGCGGACATCCTCATCATGAACGCCGAGCTCGTGCCGGTCGGCAAGGATCAGAAGCAGCATCTGGAGGTGACGCGCGACCTGGCGCAGAAGTTCAACAACGCCTACGGCGAGATCTTCACGCTGCCGGACGCCTACATCCCCGAGACGGTCGCGACGATCCCCGGCACCGACGGCCAGAAGATGTCGAAGAGCTACCACAACACGATTGAGCTCTTCGAGGACGCGAAGTCCATCAAAAAGAAGGTGATGGCCATCGTCACCGACTCGACGCCGATGGAGGCGCCGAAGGAGCCGGAGGGCAATTCCATCTACGAGCTCTACAAGCTCTTCGCGACGCCCGACGAGGTCGCGGCGATGGCGGCCGCGTTCCGCGCGGGCGGCTACGGCTACGGCCACGCGAAGAAGGCGCTCTTGGAGGCGTACCACCGCCTGTTCGACCCGTTCCGCGCGCGCCGCGAGGAGCTGGCGAAGGACCCGGCGACGCTGGAGGACATCCTGCAGGACGGTGCGCGCCGCGCCCGTGCCGCCGCCGCGCCCGTGATGGACAAGGTCCGCCGCGCCGTCGGTCTCTGACGGAGGCGGAACATATTCCGGCCGTTTCGCGAAGACGAATCCAGGGGTTGTCGGCCCGCATGCCGGTCGCCGCACAGCCGGTCGCGCGGCAGGGCGGCCGGGAATGTGATATAATACCGCCAACGGGAATCGTGGAGTGAACATGAAAGCAGGAAATCTTTATCGCAGTGCGGACGAAAAGGTGGTGGCCGGCGTGTGCGCCGGCCTGGCCGACAAGCTGGACCTGAACGTGACGGGCGTGCGTTGGGTGTGGGCGCTCGTGGCGCTCGTCTCCGGCCTCCCCGTCCTGATCTATCTCGTCCTGTGGGTCGTCTTGAAGGAGCGCCCGACCGGCGACGACGTTTCGTTCATCGACGTCTGACGCGCGCCTGTTCGCCGGCGGCGGCCCGCGCGGCCGGCTTTTTTGATATACTTACGACGGCATGCAGACGATCCTACTCAATGGCTGGGCGGCGAGTCCCGACGCATGGAGCCTGTGCGCGGCGGCAAAGGGCGCGTCGCTCTTCAGCTATCTCGACCAGCTCGACGGCCGGCCCGAAGCCGCGCTCGCGGCCGCGCCGGACGGTGCGGCGCTCGTCGGCTGGTCGATGGGCGGCTCGGGCGCGCTGCGTCTCGCGTGCCGCTTTCCCGAGAAGATCCGGGGCCTCGTGCTCCTGGCCGCGACGCCGCGCATGATGGAGGAGAAGGAGACGGGCTGGCGCGGGATGTCGCCGCGCCGCCTGAAGGCGCTCGAATTCGGCCTGAAGGCGACGCACGGCGAAGGGTTCTTCGGCGTGCCGGACGGAAAGCCCAACCCGTACCGGATGGACAGCGACGCGAACCTCGCGCGCGGGCTCGACTACCTGCGCGCGACCGATCTGCGCGCCGCGCTGGAGCAGCTCGCGCGCACCGGCGCGCTGCGGCGGACGCCGGTCTTCATCTTCCAGTCGGAACGCGACGGCATCGTGCGCGCGGAGAACGCCGCGTACCTGCAGCGCATCTTTCCCCACGCCGTCGTCGAGCTGCTCCCCGGCGGCGAACACGCCCTGCCGATCCTGATCCCCGAAAAGATCGATGCGGCGGTGGCCGCGATCAGGAGCCGGCGATGAACGGTCTGACGCTCGCCAACGGCCATCTGCTCCTGCCGGACCGCACGGTCGTCACCGGCGACCTGGTCATCGCGGGCGACACGATCGCCGCGATCCGCCCGGCCGACCGCGGCAGAAGTGCCGCGGCGCCGGAATCGGGACCGGCCGACGGCACGACCGTCATCGACTGCCGCGACCGCCTGATCCTGCCCGGCCTCGTCAACTGCCACTGCCACGCGCCGATGACGCTCCTGCGCGGCGCGGGCGGCGGTCTGCCGCTCGACCGCTGGCTGCGCGAGGCCATCTTCCCGCGCGAGGCGCTGCTGACGGACGACGACGTCCATGCGGGCGCGGTGTGGGGCGCGCTGGAGATGCTCGCGGGCGGCACGACGTGCGTCGCCGACATGTACGAGTGGCACTACCAGCACGCCTTTCTCGAAACGGGGATGCGCGCGCGCGTCACCACGGTCGGTCGCCTCGGCGCGCCGGGGCGGCTGCAGGACTGCCGCGCGGCGACGCGCGACTGGAACCGCTGGATGCGCGACGAGGTGAAGGGCGACGTCTACATGGATCTCTGCATCCATTCGGAATACCTCACCGACGAGCGGTTCTGCCGCGAGCTGGCGGCCGCGAACCGCGAGCTGAAGCGGCGGCTCCACGTGCACGTGAGCGAGACGCGGCGCGAGCACGACGAGTGCTTGACGCGCCACGGCAGGACGCCGATCGCCTATCTCGTCGACACGGGGCTGTTCGACTACGGCGGCTACGCGGCGCACGGCGTGTGGTGTACCGACGACGACTTCCGCCTCATGGCCGAGCGCGACATCTCGCTCGTCCACAACCCGACGAGCAACCTGAAGCTCGGCAGCGGCATCGCGCGCATCGTGCGCGCGCGCGAGCTGGGCGTGAACGTCGCGCTCGGCACCGACGGCCCCGCCTCGAACGACAACCTCGATATGTTCGAGGAGATGCACCTCGCCTCGCTTCTCCACAAGGGCGTCGCGCACGATCCGACGGTGCTGACGCCGTGGGAGGTGATCGAGATGGCGACGGTGAACGGCGCGCGGGCGCTGGGGCGCGACGACATCGGCGCGCTGGCCGTCGGCCGGAAGGCGGACCTCTGCGTCGTCGATCTCGACCGGCTGCACCTGACGCCCGCCGACGACCTCGCCAATCTCGTCGTCCATGCGATGCACGCGGGCGACGTCGTCCAGACGATGGTCGGCGGCCAGTTCGTCTACGACCGCACGCACGGCGACGCGCCGGCGGTCGCGTTCGACGGCTGCCCCGTCGCCGCCACGGCGAAGGAGGAGCTTCTGGCCGCCGTGAAACGGATTTCCGACAAGCAACAGCAACTCAACAACACGACAAAAAACTAAACTGATGAAAGCCTTCCTGATTGCGATGGACAACGAGGCCAGGTGCCTCACGGACAACCTGACGAACATGACCGAGGAGCGCCGCTTCGGCCGGCGCGTCGTGCGCGGCGAACTGAACGGCGAGGCCGTGCTGCTCGTCGTCTCGGGCATCGGCAAGTCGAACGCGGCGGCGGCGACGCAGATGGCGATCGAGCGGGGCGCGGACGTCGTCGTCAACGTCGGCGTCGCGGGCGGCCTCGATGCGGCGATCGACGTCGGCGACATCTACGAGATCGACAGCGCCGTGCAGTACGACTTCGACCTCGCGGCCGTGAACGGCACGATGGTCGGCACGCTGGACGAGTACGACACGCCCTACATCCCCCTCGAACCGATCGGCCGGCTGCCGCTGCACCAGATCGGCACGGGCGACCGCTTCAACGATTCGGACGCGGACAACGACCTGCTGGCGCAGCTCGGCGTGACGCTGCGCGACATGGAGTGCGCGGCGGTCGCGCACGTCTGCCGCACGGCGGGCGTGCGGTGCGTCGCCTTCAAGTGCGTCACCGACGTGCGCGGCAAGGGCGCGATGACGGGCCAGTACGTGGACAACCTCAAGCGGTGCCTCGCGAAGCTCACCGCCGAGCTGCCCGCGCTCGTCGCGGGCCTGTGAGGACGCGGGGGCGCGCGCCATGTTCGAGACCCGGGGCTACCTGCTGGACATCAGCCGCGACCGCGTGCCGACGCTGCGGACGCTGCGGCTCATCGTCGACATTCTCGCGCGCTACCGCTACAACCAGTTCCAGCTCTACACCGAGCACACGTTCGCCTACGCGGGGCACGAGGCGGTCTGGGAGGAGGCCGACCCGCTGACGGCGGCCGAGGTCCGGAAGCTCCAGGCGTACTGCGAGATGCAGGGGCTCGCGCTCGTCCCGAACCAGAATTCGTTCGGGCACATGGAGCGGTGGCTGACGCACCCGAAGTACAACGCGCTCGCGAAGTTCCCGAAGGGCGGCGCGATGACGCCGTGGGGGACGATCAAGAAGTACCCCACGACGCTCGATCCGGCGAACCCCGGCTCGCTCGCGCTGATTGAGGATCTCTTCGCGCAGCTGCTGCCGAACTTCGACGCGCCGCTCGTCAACATCGGCTGCGACGAGACGTTCGAAATCGCGGACGCGGAAGACTACCTCGCCTTTCTCCTCAAGGTCGCGGACGTGGCGCGGCGGCACGGGAAGCGGCCGATGTTCTGGGGCGACATCATCCTGAAGCACCCCGAGCTGATCGCGCGGCTGCCGAAGGACCTGATCGCGCTCGACTGGGGCTACGAGGCGGACCATCCGTTCGCGCGCGAGGCGGCGGCGTTCGCGGCGTCGGGGCTCGACTTCTACGTCTGCCCCGGCACGTCGGCGTGGCGCTCGCTCGCTGGGCGCGTCGAGAACATGCGCGCGAATCTCCAGGCGGCGGAGAAGGCGGGGCGCGAATGCGGCGCGAAGGGGTATCTGCTGACCGACTGGGGCGACGAGGGGCACTGGCAGCCGCTCGCGGCGTCGCTGCCCGGCATCATCCTCGCGGGCAATTTCGCGGCGTCGGGCCCGAAGTCCGCGAACATGGATCTGGAGCGCGAGCTCGATTCGGTGATGGACGCGCCGCTCGGCGGCTACCTGCTGAAGCTGGGCACGCTCTACCTGCGCGGCGGCGCGCTCCGAGCGAACTGCTCGGAGCTCTTCAACATCCTGCGCGAGGGCGTGGGCTACTCGCGCCATCCGGGACTGACCGATTCGATCCTGAACGAGATCAGCGGCGTGGCGGCGGGCGTCCGGATCGCGGCGGAGCGGTGGACGGACCGCAACGACTGGGCGAAGGAGATCGTCTACATGGCGAACCTGATCGACTGCGCGTGCCACCGCCGCGACGAAGGGCGGCTGCGGGCGCTCCGCGACGAGCACGGGCGCATCTGGCGGCTCCGTTCGCGCGAGGGCGGCCGCATCGATTCGCTCGCCAAGCTTCCGCGCTTCTGAGCGCCGAACCGTCGCCACCCGGCTTGCGCGGAGGGGCGCGAGAGATTGTCTTGAACCGTTTGCCGTTGGTCGGGTATTATTCCTTTGGAGTGTTGTTTCCTTGGAAGGGAATCGGCAAAAAGTGACGACTGTCGACATCTTGCGCACCGACCGCGAGTCGGGGGCGAAGCTGCTGGAGCGCGAATACAAGGCGCGGCTCTGCGCCGTCGCGCGCCGGCTGGGCGTGGACGAAACCGAGGCCGAGGCGCTGGCCTACCGCACGATCGACGAGGCCGTGCGCGCCATCGACGGCTATACGGAACAGTCGGCGCTCTTCCCGTGGCTCTGCAAGATTCTCGTCAACAGCCATGCCAAGGACGTCCGCCGCAAGTCGAACGCGACGGTTGACTTCGTCGCCGAACTGCCGGAGCCCACGGCGCCCGAGGTGCAGGCTGACGGCTCGCAGACCATCGTCGAGGCGGTGGACGCGGGGCTTTTGCGCGATGCCATCGATTCGTTGCCCGCCGACATGCGCGAAGCGGTCGTCCTGCGCTATTTCCTCGACCTGCCGATTGCGCGGATGGCGAAGATCCTGTCGCTGCCGATCGGCACGGTCAAGTCGCGCCTCTACTACGCGCGGGTCGCGCTCGCCCAACGGCTGGACGGACGGCTGGTCAAGCGCGTGGTGACGTCGGTTCTCGTGGCGTTGCTCGTCGGGTTCGGCGTGTTGGCGGCGGTGAGGCTTTGGCCGACGACCTACTACTGGAAGCCCGGCAAGACGCTTTCGCGCTACGACGACCGCGCCAACTGGTCCACGGAGGGGCTCGGCGGCGCGTCGGCGGCGGAACTGCCGGGCGCGGACGCCAACCTTTTCGGCAGCGGCGACTACGCCTTCGACATCTGCGGATGCGAGACGCTGTTGGGCTGGGAGACGCCTGACGACTGGAACAACCACTATCTGACCGTCGCGAACGGGACGCTGCGCTTTTCGGGCGCGGTTTCGACGCACACGGGCGAGCTGACGATCGAGCGCGGCGGCACGGTGACGCTGCTGGAGGGTTCGTCCTACACTCCCGCGCTCTTTTCGGCGGGGAAGTGGACGACGCGGGTGAAGGCGGGCGGCGCGTTCAACCTGCTCGGGACGTTCAAGGGCTACAGCTACCGCATTCTCGTCGAGGCGGGCGGCACGGCGACGATCAATCCGCGCTACTGGGGCGGCGACAGCGGTTCGGAGCAGTCGGACAACTCGGTGGAGAACAGTGGCGTCCTGAACCTGCCGGCGGGGCTGACCTGGCAGCGTGGCGGCAGCAGCGCCGAGACGTATTCGGTCCATCTGCGCCAGAAGGCGGGCGAGCTCAACTTGGGCGGGCCGATTGCGAAGGCCGCCGAAATCCGCAACCGGATGACGCTCGGCGTGGAACTGCTGGGCGGCACGGTCAACGCGTCGGGGCAGGTCTCGTTCGCCGCCGACACCGCGACGCTGGCGGACGGCGTCTCGTTCACGACGGCGAAGGGGACGGTGCTGGATCTTTCGACCTTCGCGGTGGCGGACGGCGCGAACTTGCGCTTCTCGGGCGAGGGCGAGGCGCGGCTGCCCGCCGGCTCCTACGGCGAGATCGTCGTCGAGGGCGGCGTCCTGAAGTTCGCGGGCGAGGCGGCGGTCGAAAAGCTGACGACGCTCAAGGGCGCGACGGTCGTGCCCTACGGCTGCGAGCAGGTGCTGGCGGGCGTCGTGCGGCTGGGCGGCGGCGAACGGCTGACGGTCGTCGAAGACATGGTGCTGACGAACGGCCTCGTCTTCGCGGCGGGCGCGGACGGCGCGCTGCCGTCGCTCGTCGTCGAGAAGGGCGCGACGCTGCTCGTGCCGGGCGACACGCGCTTCGGCGACGTGGCGCTCACGGTGCGCGGCACGCTCGCGGCTTTCGATGCGGGCGACCTCGTGCTGGGCTACGCGGCGGTCGGGCGGCGCGCGCCGTTCGCGCTGGACGTGGACGGCGGCACGATTTCCAACGCCTTCGGCAACATCGACTTCTTCTGCCCGAACTTCGGCGGCACGGTCGCCGCCGCCGGCGCGGTGACGCTCAGCGACGCGACGCTCTGGACGGACGCGCGCCATGCCTTCAACTTCGGCGTGAACAATCCCGAGACGGAGGCGGTGACGGTCGAACTCGCCCGCACGACGCTCGCCTACGCGGGCGGGACGTACTACGTGGCGGGCGGCGTGACGCTCCGGTTTACGGACGGCGCGCGGCTCTACCGCGCGGACAATGCGCTCGAAAAGGCGGATCTCATCGTTCGCGGGCGCGCGCGGCTGGTCTTCTGCGAAGGGACGCGGCTCGACTATGGCGCGAGCGCGAACGGCTTCGGGTCGGTCGGCAACGGCGGGATTTCGTTCATCCCGTCCGAGGACGGCTTCGCGTCGCTGACGCTCGACCGCGCGACGTTCTGGTATCACCATCCGAACAGCATCCGGGGCAAGAACCGCGCGACGCTCTGCGCGACCAACGCCGTCTACGAGCTGGGACCGATGACCTGGAACTACACGATGCCGTTCAGTGGCTTCAAGGCAGTGGAAGGTACGGTCACGGCGCCCAACGGCGGCCCCACGGCCGGAGGCGGCGCGGAAG
>Ga0310695_10007496_pt1 | contig 17386 bp, 11 predicted proteins | sample RumenRJG_04DNA_FD_203882 | JGI IMG/M metagenome (GOLD analysis project Ga0310695, IMG submission 203882) | Bovine rumen microbial communities from Lethbridge, Alberta, Canada - RJG_04 (v2) (version 2) | ecosystem: Host-associated > Mammals > Digestive system > Stomach > Rumen | place: Canada...
GTCGGGATACAGCTCTACAGCCATCTTCCATACATCGTTGTTGATGCCGCCAAAGCCTGTTCCGATAGCGCGGTCGTTACTCTTCATCTCATCAAGACTGATACGGCCGAGATGTCCAGCATAAACTGTAGCATGGCTCCACAGCAGCAGGCTTCCACCCTCCTTATACCAATCCTTGATAAATGGAGTAGCTGTCTCTACAACCTCTGGCATAGCAAATACTTCACCTTCGCCAACACCTTCGAGGTCGCGTAACCAGAACAATACACGGTATGGATCAATGTCATCGGTGCTATTGATATCGCCAAAGTAAACGTACTTAGCGGTTGGATAGGTCTCATGCAGCCATAGCCAAGCTGAAGCCTCATCGTCATCACCATTCTCAACCAACTCATCAGGTGTAGGATAGATGCTCAGGAAACCAATAGCTGTCTTACCAATACGGAGTGAAGACGATGTTGAGAGCGAAGTTCCCTTCTCATTGACAGCAACCAATGTTACGTTCCATGTGTCGCCAGTCTCAACGTCGTTGATAAGGTAAGATGTTGCAGTACCAGAAAGTGTTTCATTGATGGTCTTCTTGCCATTGGTGGCAGTGAACTGGATGCTTGAAGCGTCAGTAGCCTTGTTCCATTCTACGAGTGCATCGTAACCACCAGCCTTGTCTAGCTGACTCATCTGCACGCCAGTGATACTGGTAGCACCTTCGCGAGTATAAGATTTTACAACGCCTGATGAGATGTTGGTACCATCTGTTACTTTGAACACATATTCGAAAGGAATATTTGTTGGTACATTCTTCTGGGTATAGGTGTTGCCAGCAACAATCTCGCTTGATGAAAGTGTGCCATTGCGATAGATGGTTACCATCATCTGTCCATTCTGTGCAGGCCAACTTAGGATGTAATCGTCGCCAGATAGCTGACCTGTGATCTGTGATACATCGGGAGCACTCAGCTTCATTGCCTCGCGTTCGATGTCCTTGTCTTGGCAAGCGCTCAATACAAGAGCGAATATCGCCATTATAATGAATGAAATCTTTTTCATAACTCTAAGTTCTTAATTATCAATTATCAATTATCAATTATCAATTGTCAATTATCAATTAATTATATCCCTTGTTCTGAGTATAGAGACCTGGCACATAGTAGAGCTGGATGTATGGCAGAGGGAAGTACTCGTTTTTAGCAGGAGTGAAGTGAGCATCCTTGTAGTACTGTGCGTATGTCTGTCCATCGTATACCATATCCTTTTCAATCTCGAAGAAGTTGTTAAGAGTCTTTGAGGCAATACCCCAGCGGCGCAGGTCGAAGAAACGATGATTCTCCATGGCCAACTCCAGTCGGCGCTCCCACTGCAAACACTTGCGGGCACTCTCCTTATCCTGGAAGTAAGATGCAGGATAGAGTGCAATTTCGCACTGATCAGCTGCATAGGCGATGTGCTTTGCAACAGAGTTCTTGGCACGCTGACGGATATCGTTGATGATAGTACGGGCACCTTCCAGGTCGCCAGTTTCTACCATAGCCTCGGCACGCATCAGCATCACGTCGGTATAGCGAAATACATAGTCGTTCATGGCGAAAGCCTGCCAAGGATTGTCGAATGTCTCACCCTTTGATCGCTGTGGCACTTCCTTTAATGAGGCATAGTAGCCATAAGTGTTAGGTGTGCGAGAGTTGTCCTTTGTCATAGTATATTCTACCTCATATTTGTATGGGAAGGTAGGCATACCTACTGTGTGGAAGAGGCGTGGATCCCACTTCTGTGCATTGGGCACACCATTGGTAGGATAGGCAATCTCCTTGTTGTAGTCGTCGAACATAGGCAGTCCGTCCTTGGTCTTGAAAGCGTTCACCAGATTCTGTGTTGGCTTGTGGAAGTCCCATCCACACGACCAAATACCCCAGCAACCATTCAGCATGTTACTCCAGTTGGCACGACCATAGAGTGTATTATCATCCTGATAGTCTGAGTGCTGTACAGCGAACACGCTCTCCTTAGAATTCTTGTACTCAGGAAGGAAAATATCTCCGAAATCCTCCAGATAGCCATACTGCGAATTGGCTACTTCCTGTGTATACTTCAATACTTCCTGCATGTATTGGGTGTTGATGTGGCTTACACCAGTGTTTGCCTCGTAGCCATCACCCCAAGCCATAGTAAGGTAGCACTTTGCCAGATAGGCAGCAGCAGCAATCTTGTTGGCGCGTCCGCCCTCAGCCTGTGTTGCTGGCAGAACGTCGTAGGCTGCCTTGAAGTCGGCAACAATCTTCTGCATCAGCTCATCATGTGTGAACTCATCGTTGCGAGTCTGCTCCTCAGAGTGAACCTTATAAACTTCCTCGTCAATCCAGGGCACCTGATTCCACATCTGTACCAACTTGAAGTAGAAGTGTGCACGCAGGAAACGAACCTCACCCTCGCGGATAGCCTTTGTCTGAGCGTCCATCTTGTCATCGTTGGCCAACGATACCAATGCACGGTTGCAACGGCTGACAGAGCAGTAGAAGTGATACCAGAGCTCGTCCATATGGTCGGGGGTAGAAGCGGTAAGAGTAGACCAAACCTCAACGGGGTGGTAGTTAGTATCGGTAGTTCCCGATCCGCCTTTCATGGCATCGTCTGATGATACGTCGCCATAAGGCCAGAGGTTAAACGGATAGGTGTACCAGTCGTCGCCCAATTTGGCGTAAGCTGCAGTTACCATTTCTTCGGGCTGACTCATGGCAATGTCTTCGCTAATGACACCCTTTGGAGTTACGTCGATGAAATCGTTGCACGATGTTAGCGTACCGCAAACGATCAGACCTGCACAGATTGTTTTATATATTGTCTTCATAACTATAATCTTTTTAACTATTATACCTTTTTCTTTTTCACCTTTAGAAGCTTGTCTGGATACCAAATGAGATGCTGGTGCTGTTAGGATACATCCAACGTGGGTTCTCTGGGTCCGAGCAGGTAAGTGAACTACTCTTGATAGTGAGCAGATTGTGACCTGAAACGTAAACACGTGCACTTGTCATGTTCAACTTGCTGATGATGCTCTTGGGCAGGTTGTAACCAATCTGTACCTGGCGCAACTTCCCGTATGAACCATTCTCAACGAAGTAGGTTGATGTGCGGTTCTCGTTACCAGTATTGTTGGTGGTAAGAGCAGGGATGGTGCTGCTGGTGTTGCCAGTGGTCCATGCACCCAGCATGCGGTTTCCCTTATTAGATCCGGCATCGGTAAGACTGTAGAAGTCGGTCTGGAATTTCTGGTCGTTATATACGTCCTGACCAGCAACACCCTGCCAGAACATATTGAAGTCGAAGTTCTTGTAGCTAAGATCTACATTCAAACCCCAAGAGAAGTTGGGTACTGGGTTGAAAATCCAAGTCTGGTCTTGCTCGTTGATGATGCCATTACCATCCAGATCGGCATACTTCAAACCACCTACACGGGCGTTGTCCTGACCGCTTGCCAGCACTTCCTCACGATTTTGGAATAATCCGTCGACTACATAACCTACGATTGAACCATAAGGACGACCAGATTCTACCAGATTCTCTTTAGCTGTATGAACATACGAACCAGTTGTCGTCTCAGGAAGATAAGTAACCTTTGAGCGGTAGAAGTCGATGTTTCCGTTTACGTTGTACTGCAGACCGTATTCTGTTGTATGACGATAGCCGAGAGCAAACTCCATACCCCAGTTCTGCAGGCTTGGACCATTGAGCCAGCTGGCACCGCCTTCACCCATCGAACCCAAATATGCGGGGTTAATCAGCATGTCCTTCACCTTCTTAATATAGGTATCGAATGTACCATAGAGTGAGCTACCGAAGAAGCGGAAATCGAGACCTGCATTCCACTGTTCTGTGGTCTCCCACTTCAGGTCATTGTTCTGAGCCTGTGTAGCACGGAATCCTGATGGGAATATACCGCTACCAGCCAGTGCAAGATCGTAAGCAGTCGACTCATTGCGTGCACCTCCATAGGTGGCAGCATAGAGCCCGTAGCGAGCATAGTTCGAGATAGCCTGGTTACCAGTCTGTCCCCATGATGCACGGATCTTCAGATCGTCGATCCAGCTCTGTCCAAGGTGCTGAGATATACGATAACCGAGTGTTGCAGCAGGGAATGTACCATAGCGGTTGTTCTCACCAAAGCGGCTTGAACCGTCGTGACGGATAGTGAACGAAGCAAGTAGCAGGTCTCTGAAATTATAGTCGACCTTGCCGAAGAACGAAACCAGATTGTAACCCTCTTGGATACCAGATGCACGTTGTGTGCCAGTTGCAGCATCGGGATACATATAGTCGTAGTTCTCAAGTGCGAACATCTGTGCGTAGGCATTCGACCACTCGTTGATATCTCTGTGAAGTTCGATACCACCCAGTACGATGAACGAGTGATCGGTGCCAAGTGTGAAGTTATAGTTGGCGGTATTCGACCATGTCCACTTAACTGAAGTCTTTGCTCCCATGTTGGCAGATGGGGTAGAGTTGTTTACCACGTCAGAGTGCCAAGTATAAGTAACGCTGTGGATATTCTCCGACCATAGGTCAAGTCCGAAGTTTGAACGCAGCAGCAGACCCTTGATTGGCTCGAAATTAACGTATGCATTACCGAAAATACGCCACATCTTCAGACGATTGTCGCGATTATGATACAGCTCGCGCAGTGGGTTCTGACGGTCGCTCATGCCACCTACAGGACCAGAGAATGTAACACCGTCTTCTTCGTATACAGGCAGAGTTGGCGACATCTTAAGCGCATTCTCCAGGGGTTGGCAGTCTACCTGATTAGAATATGTAATAGTAGCATTCTCACCTACAGTAATAAGTTTGTTTACTTTGAAACTTGTGTTGATACGGCCTGAGAAACTCTCGAAGTCAGTGTACTTAAGAATACCACTGTTCTTCTTGTAGCCAAATGAGAACAGAGCCGATGACTTATCTGTAGCATTAGAGATAGAAAGGTCGTAATTCTGTGAGAAACCTGTGCGTGAAATCTCCTTCAACCAGTCGGTATCACTGAAGCGCATGGTTCTCTTAGAGTTCATATACCCGTCGTACAAACCATTAACGGTAAAGTTCTCCATCTGTCCTGTTGCGGGGTTATAGGCAGAGATGGGTGTACCGCTGCCAGCGTGCAGAGTCAAACCATAATTATTGGCATATGCCTCAGGATCCAATCCGTCGTTCATGGCGGCCTGAGCCATGGCTGTAGCGTATTCAGATGTATTCGAAAGACTCATCATGCTCTGCTTGTTGTAGAACTGAGCCGTGAGATTGGCCGAGAAGTCTACTTTTACCTTGTCGCCCTTTTTACCGCTACGTGTCGTGATGATGATGACACCATTGGCAGCTCGGCTACCATAGATAGAGGCAGAAGCGGCGTCCTTCAGCACCTGCATCGACTCGATGTCGTTCATGTTCAGTGTGTTCAGGTTGGTGGTTGTTGGCACACCATCGATAACGAACAGCGGATCCTGTGAAGAGTTGAATGAACCAATACCACGTATACGTACTGTACCTGCGCCTACGGGCGATCCATTACTAGTAATCGTCATGCCAGGAACCTTACCTTGTAAAGCGCGCATTGGGTCGGTATCAGAAGAACTCTTTAAGTCTTTTGTTTCCACTACAGAAACAGAACCTGTCAGGTCAGCCTTACGCTGAGTCTGATAACCTGTTACTACAACCTCTGCCAGTTCCTTGGCATTGTCTTTCAGTGTTACCTGCATACCATCTTTTGCTGGCAATTCCTGTGTCTTGTAGCCAATGTACGTGATAACCAGCGTTGTACCAGGATTAACCTTAATCTTAAAGTTACCGTCGAAATCAGTAATAGTACCGTTCGAGGTCCCTTTTTCCATAACTGTGGCACCGATAATGGTCTCGCCAGCAGCGTCGACCACAGTACCACTGATTTGCGTCTGCGCGTACACGATGGTACTTGTCAGCAGAACTGTCAAACTCAGAATCAGTTTCTTTAGTTGCTCCATTGTTGATCGTTTTAATTGTTAGTACTCAATTTGATTTGAAATTCTGCTGCAAAAGTACTAATGTCTAGTCTGTACAGCGTTAAAATATCGTTCATCACGTTCAAAAATTGTTTCAATGTATCATATTTGTTATCAAATGAACGTTTTTTGTTAGTATCTGTTGGCAAATATACAAAAAAATCATAAGAATTGTGGTGTGTTTGGAAAATATTTTTTATATTTGCCAACATAAAACTTAAAACAATTATGAGGAAGCTATCTATTTACCTTATTACGTTGGCTGCAGTCCTGATGATGGGGTGCAAGCAAAACGAGCCTAAATATATAATAGGTGTTTCACAATGTTCTGAAGATATATGGCGTGATTGGCAGAACGCCGAGATGAGAATGGAGGCTAACTTCCATGAGGGCGTAGAACTACGTTTTACTGCTGCTCACGACGATTCTGAACTTCAGAGTAAACAGATAGACAGTCTGGTAGCAAGTGGTATCAGTCTGCTGATTGTGGCGCCCAACCAACTCTCGTCTGTATCGCCTGCCATCGACCGTGCATACGACAAGGGTATACCTGTAATTGTGTTCGAACGTAAGACTGATTCGCGTAAATACACTGCCTTTGTAAGTGCCGACAACTACGAGATGGGACACCTTATGGGTGAATACGTTGCAACACAACTTGGGGGAAAGGGAAATGTGTTGGAGGTGAAGGGACTTAAGGGCTCATCGCCTGCCGAGGAACGTTATAATGGGTTTCATGTAGCCTTAGCTGCCTATCCAGACATTAAGGTGGTAACCGAAATACAAGGCGACTGGACTGAACCTACGGCTTATGAGGCGGTGAAAAACTGGAAAGGTGATATGAACAGTATCGATCTGGTGTTTGGTCATAACGACCGTTCGGCCCTCGGTGCCCGTAAGGCTTTCGAGGAGCGAGGCGCCAAGTTGCCAAAGTTCTGTGGTATCGATGCACTGCCAGGACCTAATGGTGGTATCCAGCAGGTGCGCGATTCGCTGCTCGATGCATCGTATATATATCCCACACGTGGCGACCAGCTTTTGCAACTGGCCATCGATATACTAGACGGCAAGCAATACCCCAAGGAGACGATGCTCACTTCGGCTTTGGTAACACGTGACAACGCAACGGTGCTGCTGCTCGAGAGCGACGAGGTGGTACGTCAGGCTCATAATCTTAATAAACTACAGACTAAAGCTGTTGGCTATTTGGAACAATTGGCCACACAACGTATCATCTCGCTCTTAGCAATCATATTGATTGCATTCCTTGTATTAACGCTTGTTCTCTTTGTATTGTTTTACCGTAGCAAAGTTAACGCTCAGCGCGAACGTGTGGTAAACAACCTGTGGAATATGAACGTGCCAGAAGAAACCATAAATGATGATTCAGAGAATGCAGAACAACCATCAGGACTGCCAATTGACACGAGTAAGAGTGATGAAGTAGAGTCGGCTGAGAAGGATGAGGTAGCCAAAGAACCGATCTTTATTATCCGCTTTAAGGATGTAGTTGAGGCCCGCTTGTCTGACAGCGATTTGACTGTAGATGACCTTGCTGCTGCTATGAACTTGAGTCGTGTGCAACTTTATCGTAAAGTTAAGGCTATCTCTGGTGTTTCGCCTGTCGAACTGTTGCGTACAGCCCGACTGAATCGAGGATATCAGTTGCTGATTAAGGGAGATAAGACAATATCAGAAGTAGCTTACGAGGTAGGATTTACTGCCCCAAGCTACTTCACGAAGTGTTTTAAGGACGAATTCGGTATCAGTCCTTCTGATTTGGGTTAAGCATAGATTTGAAGAAACCGTCGATGACGGAGATCTTCGACTTATTCGGGACGGGAATAAGCGAGGCTCCGTTGTTGAACTGCATCACGGTAGGCTGTTGCTCGTCGAATTCGGGCCAGCGGGGCAGACCTTTTCCGTTAGGGTTGCTGCCAGTCTTGGCAAAGTTTACCCAGTACTGCTGCATCAGTTCGCCTACCTTCTTTTCCTGAGGGAATCGGTCGGCCTTATTATCGAAGGCTCCCTTAAGATACATCATATCGTCGGCATGGGCTGCACCACGACGATTACCCTTGGCATAAACAGTTGTATCTGACTTCTGGGCTAGGTAGGCCATGTAGACGGGGCTCTTGCCTGTCTTCTTCTGCAGTGTGGCCCAGGTGTATGATGGCCATCCGAAGGAAATATCGCGCGTAATATCACGCATGCTGTACAGGCGCTCTTCGGGTGTATTGCCAGGGTATTGAGCTCTTACGCTGTCGGACCAATTGGCAGGCAACTGTTTCAGCAACTGGTTGTATATGTCTTCGCTCACCGAGTCGTAGTCTACTGCGCCTTCGTCGCTATTGTGCATTATCAGCACGGGTATATCATTGTATGTACCCTTCTGATAGATGCTGTAAATGTGTTCGGGTATGACATAGCCGTCGATGATGGGAGTGCAGCCAGGGAAGTTTACGTTGTTTCCGGTGAGCGACTTGGCGTCCATCTGTCGCATCTCGGCGATATTCTTCTTCTGCAACTGGCTCATAAACATCGAACCAAGAGCCTGACCTATCTCCTTGTTGATATTGTTCATTGGCGAGATATAGCCTCCGCTCTGGCTGATGCAGGCACGGAACAATCCCTTGGTTAGTGGCGATGCACAGAGGATGTGACAGCTGAATGCGCCAGCACTCTCGCCGAAAATAGTAACTTTTGACGGGTCGCCACCAAAGTTCTTGATGTTGCGCTGCACCCACTTCAGGGCATATATTTGGTCGAGCAATCCGTAGTTGCCCGAGTGCCCGTCGGGATCTTCCTTTGCTAGTTCGGGATGAGCCATAAAGCCCAGTGCTCCGGCACGATACTCGATGGATACTGCTACTATACCCCTGCGAGCCAGACTCTGCCACAGGTCGCCACCATAGTGCTCGGTGCGGAATCCGCCGCCGTGGATAAACACCATCACGGGCAGAGCTTCGCTTTTCTTCTTGGCTGGAGTTACTACGCTGAGGTACAGGCAGTCCTCGCTCATCATATCATATTTTACATAACTCTTTTCGGGCTGAGGGGGCCACTTGGCTGTCTCGGTGGCCTTGAGCACACCCTTCCAGGGCAGTGCGGGCTGTGGGGCCTTCCATCGCAGGTCGCCTACAGGTGGTGCTGCATAAGGGATGGCATAATAACAGGCAAGGTCGTTGCCCTCGAGTACACCTTCCAGATCGCCTGTTTCTACATGGGTTTTTAGCAACGGCTGGGCCTGAGCTGCCATTGCGCACAGCAGTGCTGCTACAGTAAAGAATAGTTTTTGTTTCATCGTTGTTAAGAGTTTATATGATTTAGTTTCTTCTTCTTAAAGTATTTCATCGCCTCAGTAAGATAGTGCAGGATGATGTAGGCAAGAAGACCGGCCAGAATACCATCGGAGATGCTACCTGTAACAGGCATCAGCAGGATGGAAAGGAATGCAGGCATCGCCTCGAGGTATTTGGTAAGATGGATATGACGGACAACGCCGAAGAGGTAGAAACCTGCAACAACCATTACAGGAGATGTGGCGGCAGCTGGGATTGCCAAAAACAGCGGGGCAAAGAACAAACTGGCCACAAAGCAGAGTGCTATCACAAACGACGAAACTCCGGTGCGACCTCCCTCGGCAAATCCTGTAGCACTCTCTACATAGGTGGTCACGGTGCTACATCCCAGGCAGGCGCCAGTCATAGTAGCGAGTGCATCGCTGAGCATAATGCGGCGCATGTGGGGGATACGGCCATTCTTGCGGATGATACCTGCACTGGCCATCACGCCTACAACGGTTCCAAGTGTGTCGAACACGTCGAAGAACAGCATGGTCATAACACATACCCAGAAGTCGGGCCACAGCAGATAGTCGAACGAAAACTTACAGAACAATGGCTCGGGTGATGGGGGTAAGCTGAACAGTCTGTCGGGAATGGTGGTAACGCCAGCGGGCAGTCCCACTATGGTTACAATGACGATACCCAACAGCAATCCACCTTTCACACGTAAGGCTGCGAAAATACCTGTAAGCATAAGTCCTAACAGGAATAGCAGTGATGTAGGTGTGACCAATGTTTCCATGTGGTTGAAGATGGTACCTTCGGCCAGTATTCCGCTATTCTTGAATCCGATCATCGCGATAAAGAATCCGATACCGGCAGCGAAAGCGTACTTAAGTGGGGTGGGCACCATCTCGAAGATGATCTGGCGCATGTTGCTGATACAAAGCAGCACAAATAATAGACCCTCGATAAGTACGGCCGTAAGGGCAAACTGCCAGGGGTAACCTAGCGACAAGCATACAGTCTCGGCAAAGAATGTGTTTAGAGTAAGTCCTGGGGCCAGACCGAAGGGGCGTTTCGCAATAAACGCCATAAGCAGTGTGCCTATTATGGCCGAAAGGGCTGTGGCAGTAAACAGTGAGTTTACAGGGAATCCCATATCTGCAAGCGGTGCAAACATTACAGGCATAAGCGCCAGAATGTACACCATAGTGATAAAGGTGGTGAAACCTGAGATTATCTCGGTCTTAAGGTTGTCTCTCTGCATAGAGAAACCCATCAGTGATAGTATTCTTTCTTTCATGCTTGTGGGGTGAATGGGATTATTAAGTCGAACTTGGCACCTTGTTTGTATTCAGTATCGAGTGTGAGTGTACCGCCCAGATATTCGGCCACCATACTAGCTATCGATAGTCCGAGGCCAGCGCCTTGTGTAAAACTGTCAAGCTTGGTGAATCGCTCGAAAATAAAATCTTTCTTATCTGCCGGAATGCCTGGGCCTGTATCTGATACCGAAAAGTGCAGCTTGTCGCCATCCTGACTTAGACTAAGTGTGATGCTGCCCTGTTGGGTGAACTTTGCTGCATTGTCGAGTAGTTTCGAGAGTGCTATGTTTATCATGTTGGGATATGTCATGATAGTCTCTGTTTCGGGCATTTCGCATTTGCTGTCAAGGGTAACTTCCTTTGCAACAAATGGACTGGCCTTCTCGATAGCGCCGGCAATGATGGCTAACGGCATGCTTGGCTCAGCTTGTGGCAACTCTGTCTTGCCCTCAAGATTTGAGATCAGGATAAGATCGTCGAGAATGTTGGTAAGCATACGTGTATTGTCTTGTATGCGTTCGCTATAATCTAGTCGTTCCTTTTCTGGAAGGTTGAGGCCAGGCATGGTGAGTACCTGTGTAAAACCGCTGATAGCATTGAGCGGAGTGCGTATCTCGTGAGTCATGCTTTGCAGGAATGCTGTCTTGGCTCTTGAAGCCGCTTCGGCACGGTCGCGCTCTATAGCCAGCTGTTTGTTTTGTGCCACAACCACGTTGCGTTCACGTTCCAACTGACGATTCTTTACCTCGAGCGTATGTCGCCATTTGTTACTAGATGCCAGGAAAACCAGCAGTGCAATGATACCAAGAATCATCGCTACACCACCTGTGGTAAAGCGTGAGCGCTGTTGCAACTGCTCGTTCTGTTTCTTCATCTCATCGAGTTGTTGCTGGTTCATGTCGATGGATTCGGGCGTATTTGCTTTTATAGAATCTTGCTTTACGTATGTTGCCACATCTTTCTTTTCAGTCTGATGCTTGTTGCTGTGCATGCAGGCTGTAAAAACGATTAATGATAGCAGTGTGACTATAGCAAGGTTGGCTGCTTTCTCAAGTAATCTAATCTTTTGTTTCATTTGACAATATGGTTTCGGCTGCGAAATTACAAAAAAATACTCAATAATTGCACAATTCACATTTTTTATTGCGTAATTCGGAGTATTTTCGTAATTTTGCACCCAAACTAAAAACAAATAGTATGATTGAAGTAGTAGATTTTAGCAAAACCAATTCGGTTATCAATCTGTACATGTCGGAGCTGAGAGACAAGAACTATCAGAAGAACCGACTGCTGTTCCGTCATAACATCAAGCGTGTGGGCGAGATGATGGCGTACGAACTGTCGAAGACATTAGAGTATCGTCCAAAGACAATCACAACGCCACTGGGCTCTCTTGATATCCAGTTGCCCAAGGAGGACCTGCTGATTGCCACAGTGCTGCGTGCTGGTCTGCCTTTCCACGAGGGTTTTATTAATGTTTTCGACCACGCTGACAATGCCTTTGTATCGGCCTATCGTATGTACACCAATCGTGAACATACCGAGGTGGGCGTGCATACCGAGTATCTGGCAGCACCAAGTGCTAAGGGAAAAACGCTGGTGATTGTTGACCCAATGCTGGCAACTGGCGGTTCGATGGCTGCTAGTATCGAGGCTCTGGTTAAGACGGGCAAGCCTAAGAAGATTCATATTGCCTGTGTGATAGCTGTGCCCGAGGGTCTGGAGGTAGTAAAGAGTGTGTTGCCCGAGGGTAGTACTATCTGGTGTGCCGCTGTTGATCCAGGCATGAACGAACACAAATACATAGTGCCAGGTTTCGGCGACTGTGGCGATCTCTGCTACGGAGAAAAGTTATAAAAAAAGAATCCCGCTCAAGCCGAGCGGGATTTCTTTTTGTATCTTAGATGAGGTGAAGTGTTCCCATCAGGTAAACCAGACCGAATCCCAATACCATTGAGATAATACCCATAATGATACCAATCTTCGACATGTCGCCCTGCTTAACATAACCTGTGGCAAATGCCAAAGCATTTGGTGGGGTAGAGATAGGCAGGATCATTGCGCTAGATGCTGCGATGGCCACACCGATAAGTACGGTACCTGTACCACCGATAGGTGCAAGCTTGTCGCCCATAGCGCCGCAGACAACGGCCAGGATAGGCATGAGCAGTGCTGCTGTAGCTGAGTTGGAAATGAAGTTAGACAGCGTGTAGCAGATGGCGCCGCCAAGAAGCAGGATGAGCAGTGGAGAGAACTCGCCGAATGGGATACTCTCTACAGCATTTGCAGCCAGACCAGAAGCGTTAAGACCGTAACCCAGTGCGAAACCACCGGCTACCATCCAGATAACACTCCAGTTAATCTGCTCAAGGTCACGCTTATTGATAACACCCGTAAGGGCGAAAATACAGAATGGAAGCATAGCTACGGTGTTGGCGTTGATGCCGGTTACACGGTCAGACAACCACAGCGCAACTGTGAGGATGAAGGTGAAGATAACCACCTTTGAGTGGAACCCCTTCTGCATGCCGCCATCAATCTTCAGCTCAATAGTCTTTTGGCTGAATGGGAAGAACTTAAGCAGCAGGCGCCAGCTGATGAACAGCAGCACGATAACGAGTGGGAACATAAACATCATCCACTGACCGAAACCGAGACCCATATTCAGACCCTCAGGGTCGTTCAGGTACTTAAGTGCGATATTGTTTGGAGGAGTACCGATAGGAGTACCCATACCACCCAGGTTGGCTGCTACGGGGATTGACATGGCCAGAGCAATACGGCCCTTACCCTCAGGAGGCAACTGACGGAACACCGGAGTAAGGAAGGTGAGCATCATGGCTGCGGTAGCAGTGTTTGATACGAACATAGAGAACAGTCCTGTAACGAGCAGAAATCCCAAGAGTACCATCTCACTGCGTGTGCCGAATGGACGCAACAGCACCTTGGCCAACTGAGCGTCGAGGCCAGTCTTGGTAGCGGCAATAGCCAGCACGAATCCACCGATGAACAGCATGATAACAGGGTCGGCAAAACAAGCCATAACGCCCTTGTATGAGAGCAGCTTGCCCACCTCTTCCTCGTTTACCATCGGAGCGATACCACTATCCGTACAGAACAACAGCATCAGTACGATGATGGCGATAGAAGTGGCCCACGAACTAACGATTTCGAGAATCCACATCAGCGTAGCAAAAGCAAAGATGGCGATTACACGCTGCTGAACAACGGTAAGGTTCTGGATGCCAAACCACTCTGTTGGCATGTTCCAAAGCAGTAAAGTAACGAGAGCTACCAGAGCAATTTTGATAGCACGTTTGGTACCATCCTCTGGATGATACTTGCGGTTGTGACGCATTTTGTGGTACGTCTCAACGAGGTTAAATCCTTCGTAAATGTGAAACATATTGTTATAATGTTATTATTTAATATTTGGTTTTAAGTAAAAATCGAGCGCAAAGGTAATAAGTTTTTAGGAAAAACTTTGGAGTTACTACAAGTTTTGTTCGGATAATGAGTGTATATTAACACAAATTCATCCCCACAACGATATGTCATGGGGATGATTGATATGTGGAGTTTACAAACTCGCGGGTTATTTGGAGGTTATTTTACCTCCCAGATGTCGTTTGTTTCGAGCAGTTCCTCAAAGTTGTGGTACTTCTTCTGAGCTGATACCTCAGCAATCTGAGCGTGAACGGCATCATTGTAGGTTGGAGCGTCAACATCGCGAATAACACCAAGGGCAATGGGGAAACCATCCTCGGGAGTCATCATGGCGAGCTTCAGCTGCAGGGTGTTGTCCTCGCAGTGAGCATCGTGAACCAATACATCGTCGATGGTGTAACCGTCCTTGCCGATCTCAACCACCTTAAGGCCGAAGCCCTGCTGTACCAGTCCGAACTCATTGTTCTCGCCGAATACGAGCTTCTCGCCGTGCTTTACGTAGATGGCGTTCTTCTTACGACCTTCATTGTTGTAAACTACATCATGGCAGTGGTCATTGAAGATTACACAGTTCTGCAGAACCTCAGTTACGCTGGCACCCTTGTGCTCGTAGGCTGCCTTCAGCACCTCAACAGTTCCCTTTGCATCGGTAGCCACGCAGCGGGCAAAGAAGTGTCCGCGTGCACCAAAGCAGAGTTCTGCTGGGCGGAATGGATCCTCTACAGTGCCGTAAGGGCTCGACTTAGAAACAAATCCACGTGGTGAGGTAGGTGAGTACTGACCCTTGGTCAAACCATAGATACGGTTGTTGAGCAGGATCATGTTGAGGTCGATGTTACGACGGTTGGCGTGGATGAAGTGGTTACCACCGATAGCCAGTCCGTCACCATCACCTGATACCTGCCATACGGTCAGGTTGGGATTAGCAACCTTTGCACCAGTAGCGATAGCAGCAGCACGACCGTGGATGGTGTTCATGCCGTAGGTAGCCATGTAGTGGGGCAGACGGCTGGAACAACCGATACCAGAGATAACTGCTACGTTCTCGGGAGCTACGCCAATCTCGGCCATAGCCTTATGGAGTGAAGCCAGGAAGAAGTGGTCGCCGCAACCTGGGCACCAACGAGGCTGGCCTTTCTTAAAATCTTGTGCTGTATAACTCATAATAGTTTACTTCTTTAAAATGTCCTCGAATGCGTTCACTAACTCTTCTACTACGAAAGGCTGACCCTTTACCTGGTTGAACTGGTAAGGTACAAAGCCGTCGACCTTCATGCGGAGGTAAGCAGCAAGCTGACCCATGTTCTGCTCGGCTACAACCACCTTCTTGTATTTCTTCAGTACGTCGGCAGTGTTCTTTGGCAGTGGGTTCAGATACTTGAACTGAGCCTGAGCTACCTTGTAACCCTTAGCACGGAGCTCGTCCATAGCAGAGTGCAGGTGCCCGTAGGTAGAACCGAAGCCAACAATCAGCAGGTCGGCATCAGCATCGCCGTCAACTTCGAGGTCGGGCACCTGGATATTGTCAATCTTCTGCTGGCGCAGACGAGTCATCAGGTCGTGGTTCTCTGGGTTAGTTGAGATTGCACCTGTCTCAGAGTCCTTTTCAAGTCCGCCGAGGATGTGAGTAAAGCCCTCGCGACCAGGAACAGCCCAGTAGCGTGTGCCATTCTCTGCACGCATGTATGGAGTCCACTTACCCTTCAGTTCCTCAGGAACGTATGGAGGATTGATAGCATCGAGCTTAGCCATCTCTGGCAGTTTGAATGCACCAGAACCATTTGCGATATATGCATCGGTGAGCAATACAACAGGAGTCATGTGCTCAAGTGCAATCTTGGCTGCCTGATAAGCTGCATCGAAACAGTCGGCAGGACTGGTAGCAGCCATTACTGGCATTGGGCTCTCACCGTTACGTCCGAACAGAGCCTGCAGCAGGTCGGTCTGCTCACTCTTTGTTGGCAGACCTGTAGCAGGACCACCACGCTGTACGTCGAGAACAACCAATGGAAGCTCCATGATAACAGCAAGGTTCATAGCCTCGCTCTTAAGGCATACGCCAGGACCAGAGGTAGAAGTAACACCGAGTGCACCAGCGAACGATGCTCCGAGAGCTGATGCGCAACCGCTGATCTCGTCCTCGCACTGAACGGTGATAACGCCGCATGACTTGTGCTTAGAGAGCTCGTGCAGAACATCAGTTGCAGGTGTGATAGGATATGAACCCAGGTAGAGGCGCAGACCAGCCTTCTCGGCAGCGGCAATGAAACCGTAAGCGGTAGCCTTGTTACCTGTGATATCCATATAGCGTCCTGGAGTCTTCTCCTTGGTTTCTACGCGATAAACGTTGATGGCACTTGAGTGAGTGTTGTGTCCGTAGTCCCAACCAGCTTGGATAACCTTGATGTTAGCTTCGGCTATAGCGGGCTTCTTGGCGAATTTCTCTTTCAGGAAGTTGCCTACGAGGTTCAGGTCGCGGTCGAAGAGCCAGCATACCAGTCCGAGTGCGAACATGTTGCGGCACTTCAGCATTGCCTTGTTGTCCATTCCGCTGTCGGCCAGACAATCCTTTACCATAGTGGTAAGTGGGCACTGGATTACACGGTCTGGGTCGATTCCCATCTCGCCGAGGTAATCCTCAGTCTTAAACTGAGCCTTCTCAAGATCCTTAGGACCAAACGAGTCGGTGTCGATGATGATGGTAGCACCGGGCTTAGCGTAGCGATACTGAGTCTTGAGCGCTGCTGCGTTCATGGCTACCAGAACGTCGCACTTGTCACCAGGAGTGTACACTTTACCAGCACCGATGTGTACCTGGAAACCAGACACACCAGTTAGCGAACCTTGCGGGGCGCGGATGTCGGCTGGGTAGTCGGGGAATGTAGAAATGCCGTTACCAACGGTGGCACTGACCGTAGAGAAGATGTTTCCAGCAAGCTGCATACCGTCGCCGGAGTCACCTGAGAAGCGTACGACAACTTGGTCGAGCTCCTTCACTTCCATTGTTTCTGCCATAATATTCAGTTTTGTTTCTAACGTTTCTAACTTTTGGGGTGCAAATTTATTCATTTCTGACGTAATATCCAAACAAAAACGCAAAAAAATGCAAATCCGAATGGGATTTTATACATAAAGCAATAAAAGAGGTGGCCGTTATACACAGTCACCTCTTTTGCTCTAGGTCGGGATGAGGCGCCAACATGTATTGAGACTGAAATTTATCATTTTTGTTATACTTTTACATAAATGCCTGAATTACAAGAGAAATAGAAATTAATCAATATAAGCATAATGATAATTTGATATA
>Ga0310695_10007497_pt1 | contig 17386 bp, 10 predicted proteins | sample RumenRJG_04DNA_FD_203882 | JGI IMG/M metagenome (GOLD analysis project Ga0310695, IMG submission 203882) | Bovine rumen microbial communities from Lethbridge, Alberta, Canada - RJG_04 (v2) (version 2) | ecosystem: Host-associated > Mammals > Digestive system > Stomach > Rumen | place: Canada...
CAGGCGTTCCATTGAAAGAATTGTACATTCCGCCATAAATGTAAAATGAAAGAACTGAGAAAGACTCATTGAAGCCAAGTTCCTCTGACTTCGTCGTTACAGTAAAACTTGTATAGTTGTCGTTGTGCTCCACTGCGGTAATGTTAGGGTAATCTTCAGAGCCGATCATCTCCTGAAGCGCTTCATCTATGGTCTTGCTGAGTCCTTCCATGGTCTTCTTGTGCTGAGATCTGCTCATCACAATAGTGACACTGCCGTCATCTCCCAGCGTTGCGCTCTTGAAGCCCTGCTCCTTCGCATAAGCGTCCGCTTCTTCCTGGGACTCGAAGTTGAAGCCATAATACTCTGCTGCTTCTGCGGGGATAGTGATCTCCACGTTCAAAAGGCCCTTATCAACATCGATGCCGCCTTCAGTGGTAGAGGCCTGGCCCGCGTTCTGGTCTTCCCCGTCATCTTTTGCAGTAGAAGCGGTTGCTGTCTGCTGTTCCGCGTTGGATGCTGTATTACTGGTGGTTGCGCTGGTTCCACCGTTTCCGGAGCAGGCGGTAAGAGTGGCGGTTAATAATGCTGTTGCGATAAATAATGCTGTTTTTCTCATATTATCCCTCCTTGTGAGCTTGCGCGGCCACTTGCTGTCGTGGTCGCGGGTTACTGTGTTGTCTATGATGTCTATGATCTTATTTTCTCAGAAGGGATGTGCATTTGTTTGCACGGAATAAGTGTTCGAACAATGAGTAACACGCAAAATAAAAGACTATGTGGTTTATTCTCTGTAAAGTCATAGTTTCCTCATGGAACTTCTGTTTTACAGAACCCTCTTCCTGAAGTTGTAGACTGGTCTCATAACGAAGTGAGTATTCTATTACAGAAAGAAAGGGGAATTACAAATGTGTGAGATCAAATCCAGACAGAACAATTTCGAAGATGAGTATTTCGAAACAGCGCAGGAGAACGACTGCATTTTCCTCCGCAAGAAGTTTATCGACAATAGGCATGACCAGATCATCTTCGCGACCGGTTATTGCGGAACATTGGCAATTCCGACCCGGCTCAGTCCCGATGCTGCTACTGATACCCCGTATGAAGGATGGTTTATGATCGAAAGAATCGTGCCTTGTGGTGGAAAGCACAGGAAGGTGTTTTAAAGAGCTGTAACGGTGCTGGTGAAGATCTGCCCGTGACCGGATTCCGCGATGGCCAGTGGGTATCCGGTGTCGTAAGTGACACTGAAGGCAACTGCATCAAAGTCGAGCTCGCCCCGAACCGGTATGGCTATTTAGGGAAGAACAAATTTATTGAGAATGCAGCAACGGGAGATCTCTGCATTTTCAGGATTCTTCAGACCGATTCTCCTCAGGGCGTGATTGGTGACCGACTGTTTTTGAATACTGTCGTTACACCTAGAGTCGGCACCATGCCGATCCAGAATAATGGTGCGAGGCAGACAGCTCTTCCCGAAAAATTTGAAGGTCACTTTAATTTTGGCAAATGTGTCGAAGAACTCGTAAACAGCGAGTGTGCTTTCAAAAAGGAATTTGATCCTGCAACGGGAAATGTCGGCTATCGTAGTATCGGCTTTGAGGAATTCAAGGCAACCATTGCTAAAGACTATGAGTTGGCAGTGAAGGAAAATAAAGTGCTTGTTGGTCCGTCAGATTGGACATTCCAGACTTCTTTAGTTGGTCCTGATGAAGGCATAGGACCTGCTCCCATTTTTATCGGGTTCCGGAAAGGGCACATGTTCAGTTCGTCGGAGCCACAGTATCACATCAATTTCTCTGGCTATAAAGCCAAAGGTATTTACCAGTTAGAAGAAAGAGATATCTACTGTGACAACTGGAATGGAATGATTGAAGAGCTCGCTAATATCGCCCTTCCTGAGGACTGGTCAAAATCCGGTAAAAGGCCCTATGATATGCTGAGTTCCTACCTGGCGTTCACCTACTACTGTGCAATGATTCAGGACAAGGTCATGCGATCTCCCCGGCAGCTTGTATACGATAAGTGCAAGCGCTATATGATGGTTTTCAATACCGGTCTTGTGAATATCTACTACAAGCCGATTTACGCTTGTATGTTCAGTCTGAACAAATCTGAAAAATCCGCGCTGAAGATCACACAAGACTACAGGCTCTATGGATTTGCAACACCTGGCCAGGGTGAACTGGGAAAGATGATCACCTCGTATTTTGACACCGCATGCCTTCCGCGCCGCGTAGAATATATTCGGAATACCAGCGAAATTCTGCTGGATCCTTACAAAGAGATCATTCTCGACGAAGAACACATTGTTATCGACAATATCTCCCGTCTGCCGATGGGATTCCTTATCGATAGCTGTCATTCTGATAATGACTGTGTCAAGTTGATTACTGAAGCCTACGATAAAGGACATAACTATAATAAGGAAAAAGAACTCAAGAAATACCTGCTTGAGGAAAACCCTATGCTGATCAGGATCATGACGGGCCGGATTAATGATGCCGTCAAGACCGCTATCTTACGTGTCAAGTGGAACTACAAGACAGCGGTTGCCACCTACTACCCCGCTCGCAACAAACTGAGCCTGCTGCTTCCGCTGTGTCTGACCCCCACCAGCAAGGATGGTTCAATGAAAGCCGATGTCGCCCTCGTCATCTCCAAGCGACCCAGTGGTTCTTATCAGGGCGAGACCATCCTGACATTGTCCATGGCTTACGAAAACAGCCGCCTTATCACGAGACCCGACTCCGACTGGCTCACCGCTTCAACCTGTACTTCAGCTGCATAAGCTGTGCACCACCAGTTCTCTGCTAATAGAAAAGCCCTGCATCGCAGGGCTTTCGTCATATCATACTTTCTTAATGGGGGCTGTGCCCCCGTTACATGCCGTCATGTTATCACTTTATTTCGCAGTCCGGTATTGCAGCATCGATCCGGCTGATCTGATCATTGCTGATGTTATTTCCGCTGAGAGATAGTTCCTTCAGATTGTAAAGGTTCATGACAGCACTTGCATCCTTGATCTCGTTCCCACCCATGTACAAGAACTCCAGGTTAGTCAGTCCCGACAAGGCGTTTATGTCTTCCACATAATTGTTATAAAACCACAATTCTCTGAGCTCCGTCATCCCTGCCAGAACATTAATACTGCTGACCTCATTATCACTAAACCGCAAGGCCGTGAGATGCGTCAGATTCATCAGGGGTGCCAGGTTGCTTACATGGTTATCACTAAACCGCAATACGGATAAACCAGTAAGATTTACCAACGCAGAGATGTCAACCACCTCATTGCCGCCAAACCGCAGCTCCTTTAGATTTGTCAATCTGCTCACCGCGCTGAGATCATTAACATAGTTGTCTGTAATGTCCAGCACTTCCAGTGCATATAAATCCGCTATAGGGCTGATGTCAAGGACACTGTTGTCTCTAATGGAAAGCCACTGCAAGTTGGATAAGCTTGAAACTGCACTGATATCTTCCACACTGTTTCCATCCAGATTCAGTAGTTTCAGGTTCTTAAAGGCTGCCAAAGCCGAAATATCATGAATCTTTTCTGTATTCGGCAAATCCTTATCCGTCGAAAGATCTAATGCAGTAACCTGCTCTGCATCTTTAGTAAAAAAGTCTTTCTCAAAGTTTCCGGTAATCGCTCTCACCTTAGCTTCGAGCACAGGATCACCCCAATAAATCGCTGTTTCCTGTTCAGCGCCGGCATTCTCTGATTCTCCCGTAACATCTTCATTTGTCGGAGCTATAGCTTCCGGTGTCTCTTCCTGGGAAACTGTTTTCTCCGCAGAGTCTGTTGCTTCTGTGGAATCCGTTTCTTTCGCAGAATCTGCATCTTCCACGGAATCGGCGTTCTCTGAGATCTCAACGATTTCCTTTTTTGAGGAACCATCTTTTCCCCTGTTACCGAGTGCTATAAATGTACCGCCTCCCAACAGGAAAACAGCAGCAAGCATCACTGCTATAATGATTGGCTTTGGTGATCTCTTCCTCTCTCCGAAAGTATTGACAACCGTTGGAGAGACTTCCTGTGCTTTGCGCGCGGAAATCGTACCATCATGCTCTCTGAGCAGCGTACTATGAGGCACACCCATTGTCTCTTCAGGCGGATTCTGTGCTGTGTCGCTTCCTGTACTCTGTCTCGCACCGTTTTCTGCACTATGCTCCCCACTGCTGCCCGCTGCATTGCTCCTGTCTTCCACGCTCTTCAGCGCTATCTTCATCTCTGCTGCTGTCGCAAAGCGTTTACGCGGGTCAGGCTCACACGCCTTAAGGATTACCTCTGTCATCGCCGGAGAGGCATTACAAGGTGCAGGAAGCGGTTCTCCGTCCAGCCTTCGGCGATTTGCCATTACGAGATCTCGAGGGGAGAGCAGCCTTTTCTCCGTATTCACAAATGGCAGCCGCCTCTTATTCAGCAGCCAATAGAGAACGATACCAAGGGAATAAATGTCTACTGTCGCGTCATAGTTTCTCCCTTTTTCCACTTCCGGCGCCATGTAATTATAAGTACCCTTCTGGGAGAGTCCGCTGGTCACATTCTCCAGTTTTCTCGCTATTCCAAAATCACCGAGTTTATAATCACCGAATTCGTTGATAAAGATATTGTCCGGCTTGATATCCCGGTGAATCACGTTGCGCTGTGCGCACCGCTCCAATGCGGAACAGATGTCGCATCCAAGCCCGATGACCTCTCTCTCCGACAATGTCTTATCGCTGATGTAGGTATTGAGAGGTGTAAGCAATTCCATCCGGATATAGATGTCCCACCCCACTCTGTCGTTCCTTTCGACGACTTTGTAGTCCTCTACGCTCACAATGTTTTGGAAACCTTTAAAGGACTCCATCAACCGGATCTCGTTCGCGAAGTCGTTGACCACTTCCTGCAGATATGTTTTCGTTGCATCAGCTGAAAGACCAGCGGAACGCAATGACTCCAGCTCGGCATCGTTCTGCGGGATAGAGATCATTTTGATCGCTGCACGGCTCTCCACACCGTGATCCGTACGAACAGCTTCGTAGACCACGCCAAATGATCCCCTGTTAATACATCTTACTCTCTTCCATTCCGGCCAGACCGCACTTAGAGTATTATTTTCCATTATCTGTTCCCTCTACTTCACGACATAATCCCACTCGCAAATATATGCCGTCGTATCCTGATCAAAAGAGCAGTCATTCCATTTTCCTGTGACCATATTTGCATCGAGCTGCGCATAATTCTCTGATTCAATAGCCTCGTTCGGTTCCTTTTCTCCCTCGTCGTTTGTTCCCCAGTTGAGGTACTCCGAATTTCCATTTATGGTCCCTTCTTCAACCCATTTCCAGTTTCCTTCTGATTCCGCGTCGGAAAAGCCGAAGAACACCTGGTTTAAACCAACATCCTTCATGTAGCCAAACAAAAAATCGTCTTCTTTACTATCATTAATTACAGCCAGATAGCCTCCTCTTGATCTGCAGTAGTTCCTCGCCTGTTCCCAGCTGGAGCAATTATTATCAAAAATACTATAGGAATGCCCGTTATATACCATTGCATTCATTGGTATGCTCACATTCCCAGGCACCTCCGCCACGCTGTGGTCAGGTGTTGTTTCCATGCTCTGGTTATTATCATCATTGGCGATTTGATCAGCCTCGGCTCCTTTATTTTGGTCATCCTCAGCTCCTTCACTTTGGTCAGCAACAGTTTCTATGGTTTGTCCATCTTCTATTTTTTCCGAAGAATCCTTCTTTGAAGACATGCGTCCAATTACAGAGAACATCAATCCTCCAACTACAAACACCGCTGCAAATACGCAGATCCATACGAGAATACGATTTCTCTTCTGCAGCTGATTCCGGTTGTAAACAGAATACGGTTCTAAACGATCATCATAAGAAGGGTTATGAGACACTGCTATCGTCTCTTCAAACGGATTCCGCTCAGTGTAGTAGGTTCCCTCTGAAACGCTCTTCAGCGCGTTTTTCATCTCTTCCGCAGATGCAAAACGTTTCCCCGGGTCATGATCACACGCCTTAAGGATCACCTCAGTCATTGCCGGAGAAGCATTACAAGGTGCAGGAAGTGGTCCTCCGTCCAGCCTTCTGCGGTTCGCAATCTCGAAATCATGATAGGAGAGCAGTTGCTTTTCCGTACTCACGAAGGGCAGCCGCCTCTTATTCAGCAGCCAATAGAGAACTATACCAAGGGAATAGATGTCTACTGTCGCGTCATATCTTCTGCCTTTTACCACTTCAGGTGCCATGTAATTATAGGTACCTTTCTGGGAGAGCCCGCTGGTGCAACTCTCCATTGTTCTTGCGATTCCAAAATCACCCAGCTTATAATCGCCGAATTCATTAATGAAGATGTTGTCCGGTTTGATATCCCGATGGATCACGTTGCGCTTAGCGCATCTCTCCAGAGCAGAGCAGATATCACATCCCAGTTTGATAACTTCTTCTTCAGACAACTCCTTGTCACTGAGATATTTTTGAAGCGGTGTAAGCAGTTCCATTCGGATATAGATGTCCCAACCTATCCTGCCTTTCTTCTCAATAACTTTATAGTCCTCAACGCTCACGATATTTTGGTTTCCCTTAAAGGATTCCATGATGCGGATCTCATTAGAAAAGTCGTTGACTACATCCTGCAGATATGTCTTGGTGGCATCGGGAGATAAGCCGGCGGAGCGCAATGACTCCAGCTCGGCATCATTCTGCGGGATAGAGATCACTTTGATCGCCGCGCGGCTCTCCACACAGTGATCCGTACGAACAGCTTCATAGACCACGCCAAATGATCCCCTGTTAATGCATTTTACTTTCTTCCATTCCGGCCAGACCGCACTAATAATATCGTTCTCCAATGTTGACTCTCCATTTTTTAAGTGTGTTATTCCGTAATTCCCTTTAGAAGATAATCCCATTCACAAATAAAAATGCTTGTATTCTTCAAGTAGACCGCATCGTTCCATTTCCCTGTGTTATCTGATCCCGCGGGATTATTTGCGTCATAATCATATTCCGCATAGTTTTCATATGAAAACCCATGACCATTGTCAGGCTGTTGGTACCCACCTTTATACGCCCACAGATCTAGTGTGTTTTCAGTTCCGTCATCCCAGATCCACCGACCTTCTTTGTCCTGATCCGATAACCCGAAAAATACCGTTCGGTCATATCTCTTCTGTGTTTCAGAAAAAAGTGCGTCATTTTCTTCATATGAATTTATGATCGCCAAATGTCCTCCTTGATCTTTACAAAAGCGGGAAACATTGTCGTAAGCGCCTTCACTTGCGTTTGTCACGTTCCCATATTCATTTTTACCAATCGAATAGGCATCGTAAAAACAGTAAGTATGCCCGTCGTAAGTGAAAAAAGAACCTAACGGCGGATAAACATCATCAACAGATCTTCTTAAGTCCGAGACTGTCTCTTCTTCCGTCTTTTCAGTTTCGCTCTCTATTACTGTCTCTTCTTTCGTCTTTTCAGCTTCGCTCTCTATTACTGTCTCTTTAACAGTATCTTCGGAATCGTTCTCCGTAGTTGGCGCTTCGCTTATGAAAGCCGTTCCGCTTTCTACGGGTGCTTCTTCCCCTTTGCCTCTGAATACAAGAAATGCACCGCCTCCAACAGTTAAGAAAATACAAAGGATGGCCGCAATAAAAGCTGTCTTTTTTTTCGTGCCATCAGGATTCCTGACAATATGTTCCTTGTCATCATACTCCTTGACCGAGGCGTTCCATGACACAGCCATTGTCTCCTCAAGCGAGTTCCGCCCTGCTCTGCCACCTGAGTTTTGTTCGCTCTGTCGCATGCTGCTTCCGGATTTATATAGTCCATAACTATATCTTCCGTCTGCTACGCTTTTCAGCGCCTCCTTCATCTCTTCAGCAGACGCAAAGCGTTTACGCGGGTCAGGTTCACACGCCTTAAGGATCACCTCAGCCATTGCCGGAGAAGCATTACAAGGTGCGGGAAGCGGTTCTCCGTCCAGCCTTCGGCGGTTCGCGATCTCAAGATCACGATAGGAGATCAACTGCTTTTCCGTACTCACGAAGGGCAGCCGCCTCTTATTCAGCAGCCAATAGAGAACGATGCCAAGTGAATAGAAGTCAACTGTTTCGTCATATCTTGAGCCTTTTACCACTTCAGGTGCCATGTAATTATAGGTACCCTTCTGGGAGAGCCCGCCGGTAACATTTTCCAGCTTTCTCGCTATTCCGAAATCACCGAGTTTATAATCACCGAATTCATTGATAAAGATATTGTCCGGCTTAATATCCCGGTGGATCACGTTGCGCTGTGCGCATCTCTCCAATGCGGAACAGATGTCGCATCCAAGCCCGACGACCTCTCTCTCCGACAATGTCTTATCGCTAATGTAGGTGGTGAGTGGTGTAAGCAGTTCCATACGAATATAGATGTCCCACCCTACTCTGTTTTTTTTCTCTATAACTTTGTAATCTTCGACGCTTACAATGTTTTGGCTCCCTTTAAATGACTCCATGATCTGGATTTCATTTGTGAATTCATCTACAACTTCTTTCAGGAATGTTTTGCTTTCATTTGGAAAGAGGCCTATAGAACGAAGTGAATCAATTTCTGATTCGTCCTGCGGAATAGAGATCACTTTGATCGCAGCGTGGCTTTCCACACCATGATCTGTTCGGATTGCCTCATATACAACCCCGTAAGACCCCCTGTTAATGGGCTTTACGCCCTTCCATTCCGGCCAGGCGGCACTGAGGTCAATAGAATTGTTCATTGAATTATTGCTCATAGGACATCTCCCATACATCCGCATACGTTCCGAGCGGATCCTCTGACAGGATACACATGAGCACAAAACACTCGTATGGATTGCTGATATAGAGCTCTCCCAAAAAACATCTCTCAAGAATTTTGTTCGTTGATTCCACGAAAGAACTATATCTCGCTTCCACATTGGGATATTCGTCAAGGGTCTGCGAATAAATAAAGAAGTTCAGCGTGATCAGGTCAAATCGAGTCACCTCGGTATTGCCTGCAAGCACCTCACTGATGTGCTGCCTGTTAAACCGTTTTCCCGCAAACTGCGCGTTCAGTTTAGATGCTTTGCTAGGGGTCAGATTACCATGTCGGTCAACCGGGATCGCCGACGAAATAATGTGTTCCAGATCGCTTTCAGTAATATCGTCAATCGTATAGACCTTTTGATGCCCCTTGCGGCCCTTTTCTGCCTCATCGTTATTATAAAATCCCGCGACGATCTCCCGCGCACGCGTATAAAGTTCATCAAAGCACTTTTTTGCCGTTACACTGTGCTGCGCGTAGTTCTTGTCCGTTTTCAGCTTGGACACGAACGTAATAAGAGCCGCTTCGCTATTTATGGAATTCATCGTGTTCCTGGCACCGATCGTGAGATCCGAGTATAAGAGCTTAACGTCGAGCGAATTCGGAGGGGTTTCGTTATAGACCCGCCACAGCCTCTCAAACGTCGGATAACCGTATTTATTTTTATAGCAGTACCAGCAAATGACTTCAAACGGGTCCTTCGCATTGATTCCCTGCTCCCGTAGGCCTTTCGTCAGGAATTCATTGACGTCTGCGACGCTCATTCTAAGGCCAAACCCCAGCAAAAACACCACTTTTCGTCTGACAGTCTGCTGGGTGAGCCACTTTTTTGACAAAGCACTGATCTTTGCCGTTGTCTGGTCAAAAGACTGCGGCGTATAGTTATCTGAAAAAGCCCCTTTGATGATCTGCTGATATTCTTTCAGGGGAACTTCCTCAAAGGGCTCCTCAAGACAGGCCTGACGATAAATGTAGCGCTTAAGGTATTCACCAAAAGAAATGAACTTCATTCTTTTCTGCAAGGCCGAATAGATCAGATGCGCATCCCTGTCGCGGAAATAATTGCTGTCCACCGCATCATATAGAACGTCCCACGCCTTATTCGTAAAGTCCATGCTTCTGTTTTCGTCCATGTTATGATTTCTCCTTCCCGATATTTGTCAGAACGGCCCTTGCCAGGCCCAAAAAAAGAACAACGAAGAGCAATAGGATCAGCCAAGCTTTGAGCATGTGCGGGACAGTGAAGTCAAAAAAGCTCTCGGCCTCATGAGACATCATAGGAAACTCCTGCTGCATCTTCAGCGGCAGCTCGTTCAGGTTTGCGGTCGTGCCATAGCCTTCCATGCTCCATCTGCAAATAGCAAACCATGAGAGCATCTCTGTCGCACCTTCCAACTCAAATATGAGTCCGGAGAATAGAATCTGCGGCATGAGCAGGATCGGAGCTACGGTCATCGCCCTGTCAGCATTCGTAAACAGGGAAGACACAAACAGGCCCATAGCAGCAGATGCGGTCGCTGTCAGAAATGTTGTGATCAGAAACTCTATCATGGGCGGGAGGAAGAGCCCTTCCTCCGGAAGGCCGACAGACATTGCAAAAACACCGACGATCAGCGCGCTCTGGATCAGACACAACACCCCCAGCACCAAGATCTTGGAGAGAATATACTCGTTCAGCGAGAGTCCTGCCATATATTCGCGCTTCAAAATGCTGCGCTCCTTGCATACCTCCTGAATGGCGTTGAGCATACCCACCCAAAACGCGGAGCACGAAAGGGCAAACAGGAGGCTCTTCGTCATGTCATACTGTTCAAACTGCTGTCCATCCGCCACCAGTGAAATCAGCAGTGCAAGAGCTGGTGCCTGTGCGAGCAGGAGAAGCAGCCGCTGCCTGTCGTTCGCAACAAGTTTTACATAGCGGGAGCACAGGACGGGCAACTGGAGCGTTTTCTCGCCCTTTACAGGCGGAATTCTCCCCGCGGCAGGTCTGCCCGAAACGGCCGGTGCCTGTGTCCTGTCATACTTTTCGCGCCATTCCATGGCATTATCGGTGATCATGTTATAAACATCCACAATGTCCGATACGCCAAAAAACTCCAGTGCATCATCATAGGAGCCAAAAAAGCACAGGTTCCCCCCCTTTCCCATGAACACTATTTTGTCGCATAGCCTCAGCTGAAGAGTGCTGTGGGTGACAAGGATAACCGTTTTTCCTCCGTCCGCCATTGCTCTGAGGGACTGCATTAGATTTCGTTCCGTGCCGGGATCCAGGCCGGAAGCAGGCTCATCGAGAAATAAGAGGTTTGGATCGGAAAGCAGTTCGACCGCGATGCTCGCCCTCTTCTTCTGTCCACCACTCAGTGACTTGATAAAGCTGTTCTTCTTTTCGGTCAGTTCGACAAGCCGGATGGCTCTCTCAATAGCCGCTTCGCGCTCCATCTTCGATATGTCCTTCGGCAAACGAAGCTTTGCCGTGTATGAAAGCATGTCATTGAGTGTAAGGTTGTCGTATACGATGTCTGACTGCGGTACATAACCAATTAGTTTTTTGAGCGAATCAAAGTTTCTGTATAACGCGACTCCGTTGACATACACCTCTCCCTGAGCTGGAGGAAGATATCCGCACATGCAGTTCAGAATCGTCGATTTTCCTGCACCGGACCCGCCGATGATTGCCACAAGTTCGCCCGGCTTAATATTGATACTGATATCGTTGCCGGTCACTATTGTCTTCTTCCCTTTGCCGCGGGTAATTACCACCTTCTCAGCATCGACTGAAATGCCGTTTTTGAAGGTGCAATAGGAGATCATGGACGCCGTAAAGATCAGCTTCGAATTAGTGATGGCAATAACGTCCTTTTCGTGAAGGAGTGCCTTTCCCGAAATCTGCTGATTGTTTACGACCACGCCATTTGTACTGTTGTTATCAATGATGTAGTACTGCCCCTGCTCTCTGACAATCCTTGCATGGTATTTTGAAACGCTGATATGGGGCAGCACGATGTCACAGGTAAGATCACGACCAATTTTAACTTCTTGTTTATCTCCCAGCCGATAGATGTCCCATTTGTTTTCCGATCTCTGAGATGCAAACACAAAAAGAACGCCTTCGGGTATCGTCTCGATTCCGTCGTCAATGCGGATAAAATCACCCTCGCACAATGCTCTGAACCGGATAGCGGTGTTGTTGCAGATCAGGCCGTTTTTGCTGGGATTGCCGCTGTAAAACGCTTTATCCTCAATAAACCACTGACCATTTCTGTAAATAAAGCGTCCGTGCTCCCTCGACACAAGCCGTGACGTGAGCACTAAGTCATTCGTCTCGCTGCGTCCGAAAGTAATGCATCTATGCCGTGATTCATCCAGGCTTACATTTTTCGGAGATGCATTTCCATCAAAAATCGTAACGACCATGCTGCCTGCGATAGCGCTCGGAGATGCTGTATTCGTGATCCTTGTTGTTTTATTTAAGTCCTGCACTGTGTTCTGTCTCCTTTGCCGGATTTGTTTCTCCGCTTGTGCCTAGCCGAGCATGAAATGGAAAATCTTATCGAATAGGCCTAGCTTTCTTTTTTTCACCCTGCATAGAATGATCGTAATGTTGTCTCTGCCGCCGTTATCAAGTGCTTTCTGTAATAGCTTTTCAGCAGCATTGCTGACATCTGTGTTCCCACCTGCAGCCGTTTCTGTCAGGATCTCAGCAATCTCTTTTGTGGAAACCATATCAGTTAAACCGTCCGAGCAAAGCAGATAGATATCGCCAGCATGATAGTATCCCCTTGCATAATGAGGTTCGATCATTAGCTCAGTAGGCGGAATACCCAGATTCTGTGAAAGAGGAGGCTTTTTTCCATATATAGTCGCTGCGTAGTGGTCAACAGATATCTGTTCCAGTTTCTCACCATCAAAATGAAATGCCTTGCTGTCCCCAATATTGCAGAGATCTATCTCGTTCTCTGCAAAAACAATGATCACAGCAGTCGTTCCCATTGATACGATGTCATTATCATCTGCATATCTGCAAATCTCTTCATTTGCTGTTTTGCAGTATTGCTGGAGATCTTCAATTGGACATGACCCGATCTTTAAATTTGCAGCGCATCTGGCGGCGATCAAAGATGCCAGTTCTCCATGCTCTTCCCCTCCCATTCCGTCAAAAACGCCGAACACGTATGGCTGAGCGTGGTCTGTACATCCATTCATCGAAAATTCCACTGTATCTTCGAAATCACCCAAATACTTTCCGTCACACAGAAAGTTGTCCTGATTCTCATTTCTTCGTTTCCCGACATGGCTGCAGCATGAATAATGGATTTCGTAATTCATCTGATTTCCCCTTTTTAAAGTGGTCCCAGAAAACCTCCCCATAACTCAGTTTCATTAGTAAATAAAAAAGACGGGTAAGGCATTTCCCCGTCGTGATATTCTTTTATTCTTAATGTCTAATACGCCTTCGCCGGGTTGTATTTTCTGTATTATAGCATTGTTATTCCAATACCTGCATAAAAAGGCTCTCCGTTTTTTTTGCATTGGACTGTTTTTGGTCATTAGTTGCATCGAGATATTAATTGTTTATTCATCGTATATATACGGAGTATAGCAATTGCACGTTCCGTTTCTGTAATTTGAAAGTTACCTTTTGTACAAAATATTCCCTTTGCTCTTGTGGTCACGTATAAGCTTAATGAATTTTCAAATGTATTCAGCTATAATGTAAAGAAATCTGATGCTGTATTTTCTTAAAGATTAAACAGTATCAATCTGAATACAGGGCAATCAGAGAGGAGAGACGAGTCTGCCCGCTCGGCCAACTAAAAATGAACAAACACTTTATAATCTTTCTGGCATCTGCAATGGTTCTGAATCTTGCTTCCTGTAGTGCAAAACCCGGTTCAAGTGCCGAAACATCCACAAAAACAGCTGCTCCGGAGCAAACCGCGCCACAGGAAACCGAGCCTGTAGCTGACGTTTCTCAGGAGGCCAAACCCGAAGCAGCGTTTTCCCAGGAAGCCAAATCCGAAGCAAAGCTTTCTCAGGAACCTGAAGCAGATCCTGTCGCTTCCATGTTCAACGGTCTCTGGATGACAAACAGCAGTATTGGCACGCTTTACTATTTTGACAATGGGATAGTCACCTGCTATATCAATGACAATTATGACCCCTCGGCTCCCGATCTCCACTATGAGATAGCTCAGAAGGAAAACTATACGGTCGAACAAGTAATCTCCCAAGAAGCTTCAGGATATAGAGCAGTCCTGAAAAGCGGCAACGAATACTGGCTTCTGGATGATTACCCGGACGTGCTCTCCTGCTATTGGTATGATGAAAACGGTGTGCTGCAGCTGAGCGGCTCCAGCTCATTGATGAAGGTAACCGATTATACGGTTGATGACCTTATTGTGGAAGGCGTTCCGGAGGATCAAAATATTCCGGCCGAAGCAGCTGCAGACAATAGCATGGCATCACAGAGCCCCTATGCGGCTATTGTCCGTAGATATGAGAATGATTATAAGAAGCTGACATTTCTAAATGTCGACGGCTTTGATTATTACATAGGCGTATTTGAGGCTAAACTCATCGACTTTGATCAGGATGGTTCCGACGAACTGCTCATTGGATACTCAACGCCCCGCGAAGATGTCGAGCAGTATATACCCCAGCCGAAACTGGATGTCTGGACCATGAAAAACGGCGCTCCTGTCCAAATATATGAAGGAGCAAACGTCGGCCATGGCGATATAGGGTCGCACTGCGCATTGATTGATTTTGACGGGAAATACTGTCTCTGTACCGGATACAACGGATATGAGATGGATCTCACTTTATTATCGCTCGAAAAGGGCAGTTTCACTGAATGCCTCAACCTGAAATCTGATATTGACGGCTCCTACTATAAGATTAATGGGGAAGACGCCAGTGAAGACCAGTGGAAAGAACTCTACCTGAAAATCGATGATGATCCTGAAGAGCACTTCCACAGCGGCTACCTGACCCAATCCGGCCATGAGTCAAGAGAGGCCCTACAGGAAGCGGTCTCGGAGGATTATAAGTTGCTTGGGATGTGAGTGGCAGAATTTCGCTGTGCACCATCCTATCTCTGCCAAGTGAAAAGCCCTGCGTCGCAGGGCTTTTATCATGTCATAATTTCCTCGCTTGTCGGAATTTACTCCGTTTCCAATTTCATTCCCGATCACTGGGCATTGGGATCAAACCAATAACCATGATCCACAAATGCAGCAATATCCTCATCTGAAAACGATTCTGTATCAAAATCAGGCATTAGACCTCCCATAAATACTTCCGCTAAGAGGTTGGCCGGATAATACTTCTCAAGCTTTGCTGCATTTTCACCCACTATGTAAGAAAACAATACTTTGCCTTTACCTTCTCCCAACACATCAACTGTTATGTCGTAGACTTCAAGTGTACAATCGTTTTCATACGGGAAACTGCCTCGAAATTCCACATCAACAGAATCAACACTATAACCGCTGTTGGCGCACCATTGCGTTACATTGTCTGCTATGTCATATATATTTACCGATCCGTCTGTACCGGCTAAGCCGATAAGTAGTAAGATCAAGAAAACTGCTGCTGCACATCCAATAACCACTCCTAGCAGTATTCCTTTACCTCTTTTAGCCGGCTCGGTGATTGGTATCGGGCCTCGAGAAACTGTCTGTTTACTTTCCGGATACTCTAACTTTGTTCCACAGTTGGTACAGTACTTTGCATTCGTTAATATCCTTTTCCCACACTTTGAGCAAATCATTTTGAATCCTCCTTCTAACTTCTGTAAGCACATTTACCTTGCTTCACATGTGCCAATCTTGTTGTAAGGCTATGGTATCAAAATGCAGTTTATTCTCTGTAAAATGAAAGTTCCTGCCCAACCAAAAAAGCCCCGCATTGCAGGGCTTTCGTCATGTAGTGGGGATCAGACCCCGGCTTATTGTTCGATTATCTCTCTTGCTTTATTGACATATTTATTGTTCTTCCACACTTCTTTGTCACCGATAATGTAAAGTCTATATTTTGCCCTTGTTGCAGCCACATTGACAATATTACTGTTCACAAAGCCGGTTACTCCGTCGCCTGGTTCATTTCTGTGTTGATTTCTTTAATGCCTCTGTTGATGTAAATAAAAGCCACAAACCAGGGCAAAATACAGAGAATCAATAACTTCATAACTCCACCAAACTCCCAGTCCCAAAGCGCATGGAGCGTAATCGGGACAATGAATGCCCCCAAAAAAGGAACTGAAGTAAAGCTCTTGATCGCGATTGTTTCCTTATTTGATGCCACGCAGAGTGCAGCTCCACTGATCGCAGTCCATACTGCATGTGTGCCTATCGATGTAATGCCTCGCAATATGATTATGACCATCATGTTAACCATAGACTGTTCAAAGTCAAAAGAGTAAGAAAACCACCCCATATCAACCTGCATGCTTTCCAGAAATGTGGCGAATACATATCCTGCTGTTTCAAACACAGCAAATCCCGCGCCTACAGCAGATCCGATAAGCAAACCATTCAGAATATAGTACTTCTTATCATCCGCATTGATCCGGTTGATAAACAAGGCTGTAACAATCGCTTTTCCCAATTCCTCCACGAGTCCTATGCCAAACGCACCGATCAGATTAAAGCTCTGATAGACATAATTACCAATTACCAAGGTAACAATTAAAGACATCAAGCCTCCTATTACAAATACCTTGATAACATAAAAGATACTAATATTTCTGGGAGAATTTGTTTCAAAGAAGAATACTGCAACAGCAGCCGGTCCAATCATTGAAGAAACAAACATCAGACCGGGGACTGCCAAATAATTTCCCATATTAAAGACTATAAACGCCAACAGGACTGATGCGATCATCAGGTAAATAAAGATCCTGAAAAACAGCCAGGGTTTAGGCCATTCTTTGGAAATGTCCTTTACATCCGGTGTTGTCAGTGACGTTCCGCATATAAACAGTTCATCGGCTTCTTTCTGTGTATGCTTTTTGAAGACGCCTGAGAATACATCGCGGAAGCGAATCTCAACAGGAGTTCCAGTCTCTTCACCCGTGATATTCTTAGTAAATGCATTCATGGCAGATGTGGCACTTTTTCCTATTCCTTCAGCGCTCTTTTTAAAGCCGCTTTTTGCGTTAAACGAGCCGGCACTGATTTTCGTGCCGCAATAAGAACAGAATACAGAACCATCCGGTAATTCTTTCCCGCAATTATAACAAAACATTTCGCCCTCCCATATAATTCAGTAAATCTTGTTGAGATGTGATTATTATATACCCACTTGCCAATCACCTGTAATTTCAATGTTTCTTTCAATAATTAAGAGGAAAAGCCGAAACTTTCAAATTACAGGACATGTAGATCGGCATCGTACACTATGGACAACAGCTGCAAGCAACAACAGTTATTAAAGACATGGAGGTATATGTATGTTTTCTAACAAAAGAGGGAATAGTTTAAAACTCAGGCAGATCCCAGCCAAATCAAACTCTCGTGAAGCGATCTTGTTCCTGGTAGTCACCGTCACAGCAGTTCTTCTGTTACTGACCGGCTGC
>Ga0310695_10007498_pt1 | contig 17383 bp, 16 predicted proteins | sample RumenRJG_04DNA_FD_203882 | JGI IMG/M metagenome (GOLD analysis project Ga0310695, IMG submission 203882) | Bovine rumen microbial communities from Lethbridge, Alberta, Canada - RJG_04 (v2) (version 2) | ecosystem: Host-associated > Mammals > Digestive system > Stomach > Rumen | place: Canada...
TCTCCTTGTTAGTTAGGTTTGGTCACTGATACTTTACAGGAACCAACATGGCTTTTCAATAGCAAATTTCAGTCAGGGGCAGGGCATTCACCCACAATCATGCCCGAAGCCTCAAAAAAAGACGCAAAATTAACTGGACTATTCGATATAATTTCCTGATAAAGCTAGTCGTTATGCATTCCCGCACGCAATAGCTTCAACAACTTGGTGAACTCAATCGTCAGCATTGAGCGCCTCCATGGTCTCTTTTACCGTATGATATGGACCATATACGGGGCTTTCTTCGGCGGCGATAAGGCCGCGCATGAACTTCTCTTTGCGTGCGTCATCGCCGAGCTTCACTTCAAAAGGCAGCCCTCCCTGCAGCAAGGACTGCCGCAGGAAAAGGTTGATTGCCGTCGTCATATCCAGTCCTAATTCCTTGAATAATTTCTGCGATTCTTCTTTCACATTCCGGTTCATGCGGATCGTCATACTTGTCATTGCATTAGCCATCTTTATCCCGCCTTTCTACCATCATTCTACTGTTTATATGTCTATTGTCAATACAGGATTCAAAATATTTAGGGACTCCGCCTATACAAAAACATAGTCGGCATCGGCACGCAAAAAAGGCAGGTCACCCTGCCTTTTTCGTTATATCGATGTTCTACGGATTGATCAGCGGTCGACAGCGGGCTGCTCGAGGCAGGAATTCTCTACCGTCGCGGTTCCGGCATAGCTGGACAGTTCCGTGTAGATAGCGGGGGCTGCTTTCGCGCTGGGATCGTAGCCTTTTTCGCCGGCCGCAGCCAGGTTTGCGCAGAACGGCAGGATGAGCAGGACAGCTACAGCGGCACCGTAAATCATGTTCTTCATTTTCATGATCATTCACTCCATTCTTTTCTTGCGGGTTATCTCTGCGAATCAGAACGGTCGTTCCGGGGATTTCTTCCTTTCGACACCTTTATTATGCCATACGCGCCTGCATCTGTGAAACAGTTAAATTTGATGCTCTTATCGGTTTTACCGATTGATTTCCGCAGGGAACGGCGGTATGATAAGCATAGAAGGAATCTCGTGAAGATCAAGAAAAAGGGAGGACACTCGCATGACACTTCTGCAGATGCGCTATTTCCTGACGGTCTGCCGCTTGCAGAACATCACGCACGCGGCGGCAGAGCTCCACATCGCGCAGTCGACGCTGAGCCAGGCCATCCAGACCATCGAGAAGGAAACGGGGCTCAACCTGTTCATCCGGAGGGGCCGCAGCATCCTGATCAGTCAGGACGGGAATCGGCTCGAACAGAAAGTCAGCGCCCTGCTGCGCGAGGTGGACGCGTTCGATGAGGATGTGCGGGAAATGGCGCGCCAGCATGGCAAGGTGCGGTTAGCCATCCCGCAGCAGATGGCTTCTTTCATGATTCCCCGGCTGCTGAAAGATTTCTGCCCGAAGCATCCGGAAATCCGGCTCGATATGATCGAGCCCGCGGGAATTGCTTCGGCCCACCTCGTACGGGAGGAAAAAGTCGATGCAGCGCTCGTCAATTATGACGGCGAGCCCCTGCCTGACCTCCATTATCAGCGCATCACGGCTCGTCCGGTGAAATTCGTTGTCTGGAATGAACACCCGCTGGCAGCACGAGCGAGCATCAGCCTGGCCGAGGCCGCGCAGATCCCGCTCGTGCTGCCCTCGGAGAATTTCTTCGTCACGCGTCTCCTGACGCGCGCAGCAGCTGCCCGCCACCTATCCTTCAATGTCCTCTATTATTCCCCGCATCTGTCGACGCTGCACAGCCTCCTGCGTACCCATACCGCGCCGAGCATCCTGTTCGAACAGGCGATTGCCTCTCTCAAGGACGTCACGGCCGTCCCATTCGATGAGCCGCTTTCTCTGACCAGCTGCCTGATCACAAAAAAGAACCGCCAGATTCCGAAAGATCTACGCCTCGTCCTGAAATTCATCCGCGAGCAGCTGACAAATGCGGCGCCCCCTCTGCACGGCATGAAGCAGAACTGAAAAAAGCGATTGACCTTTCTCTTTCGAAAATCGGTCAATCGCTTTTCTTTATTTCTTGATGAGTTCGAGCGCGAGCTCGGCGTTCTTCGCGGCAAGGTCGCGGAGGCGCGCCATGAGCGGTGCGTTCTTCTGCTGGAAGGTCTCTTTATCCTGCCAGCGCCAGCGGATGTCCTGCATGAGGTCATCGACGGTGATGACCTCGAGGCGGCCGGCCGGGCGCTCGCCGATGGAGGCGAGGAACCGGTCGATCTTCGGGTCGTAGGAGATGCCGATCATCGGCACGCCCATGACGCCGGAAAAGATCAGCGCGTGCAGGCGGATGGCCAGCATCAGGTCCATGTTGCCGACGAGGGACAGGAACTCGGTCGTCGTGTATTCGTCTTGGAGCACGGTCGCCTTTTCCTGCATGCGCGAGGCGATGGATTCCGCGGCCTTGACGTCCTCGGGGTACTGCATGGGCAGGAACACGACGCGCGCGCCGAGCTCGCGGACCGCCCGATCGGCGGCCTTCGCGATGACGTCCTTGTAATGCGTCCGCCCCTGCCAGTCGCGCGCCGAGATGCCGAGCACGGGCTTTGCGCCGTCCGCATGATAGGCCTTGAAGATAGCGCGGCCGAGCTCTTTGCCGACCGGATGGATGGCGAGCACGGGATCCGCCGTGCAGGTGATTGGCGGCTTCGTGATGCCGAGGTTCTCGAGCTCCTCGAGGGAGCCCTCGTCGCGCACGGTGATGCGGTCGACGCGGTTCCCGAGCCAGCGCATCATGCGGCGCGGCAGGTTGCCGACGATCGGGCCGATGCCCTGTGCGTAGAGCATGACCTTCGTGCCGAGCATATGCGCCATGGCGATGATCGTCATATAGTAGTACAGGCTGCGCTTGCTTGTCACGTTCTGGAGCAGGCTGCCGCCGCCGCTGATCAGCAGGTCGGCATGCCGGATGGCCCGCGCAATCGCGGGGAAGTCCAGCCAGCCGACGGCTTCGACGCCGTGCCGCTTTCTCGTGTCCGCCGGATCAGACGAAATCACCGTGATATGCAGTTCTGGATCGAGATCTCCGAGCACCTCGAGCATCGCCGCGAGCATTGCCTCGTCACCGGCGTTTTTCGAGCCGTAGTACCCGGATACGACTATGCTGCTCATGAATTCGCCTTACTCTCCTTTTTCATCAGTCGGATGGGACGCATCGGCGCGCGCCATGATGGCCTGCCAGATCTCGACGAGCACCATGCAGACGGCGCCGATGATGCCGCCGAGCACGATGCCGCCGATGCCGCGCATGAACGACATGAACACCGGCGTGCGCATGTGCGCGAACGTCTCGACCATCGAGCCCTGGCCAATCGTCGCGATCAGCACGAGCACGAAGAACACCATCGTCGGCCATTTGCGGAAGAACGCCATGGCCGCGAGCATGAACGCAGGGTGCCCGATCAGCAGTTCCTTCGAGCGCGGGCGCGCGTAGAATGCCTGCTCCAGCATCGCGCGGAACCGGAGCTCCGCCTGCGGGACCGGCATGCCCGACGTATGGCCACTGCGCGCGACGAAGATGATGCCGGCGACCGCGACGATCGCGAAGCCGATCAGCGTCTTGACCTTGACCGGCATATCGAGGATCTTCTTGACCTGCGCTTTGACGCCCTCGGTATCATCCATCTTCCCATCGAAGATGTCGAAGCGCTGCAGAAAGCCGATGCCCACGAGGATGATCGGCAGGACAAAGGTCAGCTTGATGCCGCGGAAAATCTTGAACTCGAGCAGGTACTCGGTATCCGCGAGCGAACCCGAGACATAGGCCGCGCCGATGTAGGAAAGGCAGCCGGTCACGAGCAGGGCCGCGAACGCCGTGAGGATCAGGCGCGGCAGGGCGATCTTCGCCTTGTCGCGGATGGCGCGGACGCGGTCGAGCTGCCAGAGCACGGCGATGGCCGGGAACAGGTTCGCGCTCGCGAGCGCCGCCGCGACGCGGATCTTGTTGCCGTTGCCCATGAGCATCGGGACGGCCGCGAGCGCCGCGAAGACCAGCCAGAGGAGGAACGCGGCCTTATGATTGCCATTGAGGCGCGGGATCACGAGCGACAGGTAGAGCACGAACGCCGCTGCGACGCCGAGCATGACGAGTGCGCGCAGCGTCTTTTCCGGATAGAAGCTCTGGAAGGTCGCAGCCGGGCCGATCGTATAGCCATGCGCGACGAGCTTGTCGTGCGTGTCGCGGAAATATTTCATATTCGTCTCGTAAAGGGACATGTTCGGCGACGGCTTGTCGTAGATGCGCAACAGGTCGATGCGGATGTTGCGCTCCTCGTCGGTGTTCGACCAGCGCTCGACCGCCGTATCGATCTTGAGCTTCGGCTGCTCGTCTTTCGGGATGGAGTAGAGGCGCGCGACCTTATCGTAGCCGATGCCCTTCGCGAGCTCTTCCATGCCCGTCTGCTTGTAGAACTGCAGCTGGGTCGTCGCCTCGATGAGGCCGAGCGTGTAGCCATTCGCCTTGAATGCGTCGATCGTGTCCTGCAGCTTCTTCGGCGCGCCGAGGATCTCGTTGCCGGAGAACACGATTTCCGAGACCTTGAAGCCCTTCAGGCGATGGAAGACCGCCGTGACGTCCTCCGAGCTGCAGTCGCTGTAGTTGCTCGGACGTGCGAGCACGTAGAAGCCCGCATCGTTGACGGCCTGCATCTCATCGGTCGGCATGCCGACGTTCATCTTCAGGAAGGACTCATAATGCGCCTTGACCGCGAGGACTTCCTCGCCGCCGACCTGCATGAGCGTCACGCGGTCTGCACCGAGGCGCAGCGGCAGATCCTCCTTGAGTTCCTTCCAGGTCTGCGCGTTGTGGCCGGTCACATAGACCTCGGTGCCGACGATCTTCCCGTCGGCGACGAGCTGGCGCCAGACCGGGTCGGTGAGCGTGCCGTCATGGTAGGCCGTCAGGATCTTGCTGCCCGGCACGGCCGACGCCTTGCCGTTCTCATTGAGCTTCTTGAACGTCGTCTCGTAGACCGCGAGCGACGTGATGCCCGCGTCCTTCGCGTCCTGCAGGACGGTATCGACCGGCTTGCCCTCGCGCTCAGCGAGCTCGAGCAGGCCCTCGTAGTCGATGGCCATATCGACCTGATGATTCGCCCGCTCGACATGATAGCGCCCGACGCTGATCACCAGCGCGGCGATCAGGCCGATCAGGATCATGCCGACCAGAAAACGATTGTAGCGAAATGCCTTCATTTCTTCGCTTCTCTCCCTAATCCACTGTATCCAAGATAAAAATTTCCCTGTCCGCCAGATGGCTCAACGGCTCTCCGGCAGCGCGGCGGTCACGATGACGGCCCCATCCGTCTGCTGGACCTGCGCGATCTTCAGGCCGAACGGCATCTTGTCGGCGGCGGCCATGCGGATGTTCCCGAACATCTCGCCGAAATCCGCCTTGCCGATATGCGCGCCCGTCACGCTGAGCCGCGTCATGTTGAAATAGAGGTTCCCGAGGTCTTCGACGATGACGCCGTCCATCGCGATGTCCGCCGTCTTGCCGAAGATCTTCGCATTGGCCTTGACATGCACGCCATCCTTATCGATCGTGACGCTGACGTTCTCGAGCCGATCCACCTTTTTCATCAGGAGATCCTTCAGGCTGTCCGCATCGAGCACCGCGCGCATCTCGAGCTTGTCCGCGCGCCGGACTTCCGCCCGGTGATCCATGATAAAGGCGGGCATGTCAAAGAATACGTTGCTCCCGTCCATCGTGATCTCGCGGAGCTTCGCGTCGCCGATATGCGCGCCGTTCGCCGCGATATGGAGGTTCTGGATCTGGCCGAGCATCAGCAGGATGGACGGATCCGTCCCCATCGAGACCTGCACGTCGTTCGTCGCGAGGCGGTTTTCGGTCCGCGTCTTCACGCTCGCCGTCATGAGCCCTGGGAACACGGATTCCCCGAATCCGATTATCATTATGCAGAACAGGAAAAGAATCGTCAAGAGTTTCCGCAAGTTTTCAGCCCCCGATCCGCCCCGGCGTTTTCGGTATATTCATGGGAAAAGGGGCCCTTTCCTGCAGGACCCCCATGTCTTTCCCATCAAAGTTCGTGATTGGCCTTCGCCGCGAGGTAGGCGCGGATGAACGGGTCGAGATCGCCGTCCATCACGGCCTGCACGTTCCCGGTCTCGCAGCCCGTGCGCGTGTCCTTGACCATCGTGTACGGCTGGAATACGTAGGAGCGGATCTGGCTGCCCCATTCGATTTTCTGCTGGTCGCCCTCGAGCTTTGCGAGCTCGGCCTCTTTCTTCTCCTCTTCGAGCTCAAAGAGCTTGGCGCGGAGCATCTTGAGGCACTGCTCACGGTTCTGCAGCTGCGATCGCTCATTCTGGCACTGCACGACGATGCCCGTCGGGATATGCGTCATGCGCACGGCCGAGGACGTCTTGTTGATGTGCTGGCCGCCGGCGCCGCTCGCGCGGTAGGTATCGACGCGGACATCCGCCATGTTGATGTCGACCTCCACCGCATCGTCGAGTTCCGGCATGACATCGCAGGCCGAGAACGACGTATGGCGGCGCGCATTCGCATCGAACGGCGAGATGCGCACGAGGCGGTGCACGCCCTTCTCGGACTTCAGGAAGCCGTAGGCGTTATGCCCCTTGATGAACAGCGTCGCGGATTTCACGCCGGCCTCATCGCCCGGCAGCAGGTCTGCGGTCTCCACCGTGAAGCCGTGCTTCTCTGCCCAGCGGCCGTACATGCGCAGCAGCATCTGCGTCCAGTCCTGCGCCTCCGTTCCGCCGGCACCGGCGTGCAGCGTCAAGATGGCGTTGTTCGCGTCGTACGGGCCGGACAGCAGCACCTCGAGCTGCAGGGACTCGTAGCCCTCCTTCACCGCGTCGACGGCATTCTGGATTTCCTCCTCCATGCCCTCGTCCTGCTCCTCGGCGGCCATCTCGTAGAGCGTTTCCGCATCCTCGTAGTCGCTGCGGAGCTTCTTGTACTTGTCGACGCTGATCTTGACGTCGTTGAGCTCCTGGTTGATCTTCTGCGCCTTTTCGGTATCATCCCAAAAGGTCGGCTCGCCCATCTTGTACTCGAGCTCGGCGATCTTCTCCTCTTTGGCCGGAACCTCGAGGGAAACCTCCATCTGGTCGAGTTTCTCCTTGAGGTCCGTCAGCTGGGGTTTTATATCTTCTAGCATGTTCTTCCTTCCTTGCGGCCCTTTCCCCGGGCCGCCTCCACTTCTGAGAACGGCGTGAAGGAACGGTCACTCATCTTTGCCGCAGCAGTTCTTGTACTTCTTGCCGCTGCCGCACGGGCACGGGTCGTTGCGCCCGACCTTCTTGCCGTCCTGCGTGACCGGCTTTTTCTTGACCTCGGCCGCGCTGACCTCGTCGCCGTGCGAAGCGGTCGCGCTCGAGAGGTGGTCGGAGAGCTCCGAACGCTGTTTCTCGATGGTGCGCTCCATCTCGCGCTTCTGCTGCTCGGTCGCCTGCGGCTCTGCAGCCTCGCCATTCTGCGCGGCCTTCGCCTGCTCCATGGCCTGCTGCTGTTCCGGCGTCACGATGCTGACGTGATACATCAGCGAAGCGATCTGATCCTGGATGGCCGCTTCCATCTCCTCGAACATGTCGAGTGCCTCGATCTTGTATTCGACGAGCGGCTGGCGCTGGCCGTACGCGCGCAGGTTGATGCCCTGGCGCAGCATATCCATGTGGTCGAGGTGCTCCATCCATTTCTGGTCGACGACGCGGAGCATGACGACCTTCTCGAGCTCGCGCATGTTGTCCTCACCGAACAGCAGCTCGCGCTGATGGTAGCCTTCCTCCGCAATCTTCTGGAGCTGTTCCTGCACCTCGTCGCGGCTGAGCTCGACGAGCTCCTCTTTCTTGAGTTTGCCCTGCGGCGCGTAGACCTTCTCGGCGTCCTCGATGAGGCTGCCCAGAGACCATTCCTCCGGATAGAGCTTCTCGTTGCAGTATTGGTTCATCTCGTCCTTGATGATGTGGCCGACCATGCCGAGGATGTTCTCGCGCAGGTTCTCGCCGAGCAGAATCTTGCGGCGCTCGCCGTACATGACCTCGCGCTGCTCGTTCATGACATCGTCGTATTCGAGGACGTTCTTGCGGATGTCGAAGTTGCGTGCCTCGACCTTCTTCTGCGCGCGCTCGATGGAGTTCGTGATCAGCGAATGCTCGATCGGCTCGTCCTCGTCCATGCCGAGCTTGTCCATGATCTTCGACACGCGGTCGGACGCGAACAGGCGCAGCAGGTCATCCTCGAGGGACAGATAAAAGCGCGATGCGCCCGGGTCGCCCTGGCGGCCGGCACGGCCGCGCAGCTGGTTGTCGATGCGGCGGGACTCGTGGCGCTCCGTGCCGAGGATGAACAGGCCGCCGAGTTCCGGCACGCCCTCGCCGAGCTTGATATCGGTGCCGCGGCCGGCCATGTTCGTCGCGATCGTGACCGCGCCCTTCTGGCCGGCGTCCGCGATGATCTGCGCCTCTTTCTCATGGTACTTCGCGTTCAGGACGTTGTGCGGGATGCCGAGATGCTTCAGGATCGTGCTGAGCTCCTCGGACTGCGTGATCGACGTCGTGCCGATCAGCACCGGCTGGCCCTTCTTATGCAGTTCCTCGACCGCCTTGCCGACGGCCTTGTACTTCGCACGCTTCGTCTTGTAGATGACATCCGGATAGTCCTTGCGGATGACCGGTTTGTTCGTCGGCACGACGATGACCGGCAGGTTGTAGATCTTGATGAACTCGTCTTCCTCGGTCTTCGCCGTACCGGTCATGCCGGCGAGCTTATGGTACATGCGGAAATAGTTCTGGAACGTGATCGTCGCGAGCGTCTGGGATTCGCGCTGGATCTTGACGCCCTCTTTCGCCTCGATAGCCTGATGCAGGCCGTCGGAGTAGCGGCGCCCTTCCATCAGGCGGCCCGTGAACTCATCGACGATGATGACCTCGCCGTTGCGGACGACGTAGTCGCGGTCGCGCTTCATCAGCGCCTTCGCGCGCAGTGCCGCCGTGAAGCAGTGCGAGAGCTCGATGTTCTCCGGCGCGTAGAGGTTGTTGATGTGGAGCATCTTCTCGATTTTCGGGATGGCGCCGTCTGCCGGAGCGACCGTCTTCTGCTTCTCATCGACCGTGTAGTCGACGCCCTCTTTGAGCGTGGCGACCGCATGGGCCATGACGGCATAGGTCTCCGTCGACTTCTGCCCCGGGCCCGAGATGATCAGCGGCGTGCGCGCCTCATCAATGAGGATGGAGTCCACCTCATCGACGATGCAGTAGTTGAGCTCGCGCTGGACCATCTGCTCCGGGTAGATGACCATGTTGTCGCGCAGGTAATCGAAGCCGAATTCGTTGTTCGTACCGAACGTCACGTCGCAGGCGTAGGCCATCTTGCGCTGCGGGAAATCCATATCGTGCACGATGAGGCCGACCGTCAGGCCGAGGAAGCGGTACAGGCGGCCCATCTCCTCGCTGTCGCGCTTGGCGAGGTAATCGTTGACCGTGACCATGTGCACGCCCTTGCCCGTCAGCGCGTTCAGGTAGACCGGCAGCGTCGCGACGAGGGTCTTGCCTTCACCGGTCTTCATCTCGGCGATCTTACCCTCGTGCAGGCACATGCCGCCGATGAGCTGGACATCGAAATGGCGCATGCCGAGCACGCGGGTCGAAGCCTCGCGGACGACCGCGAATGCCTCCGGCAGCAGGTCGTCGAGCGTCTCGCCGTTCGCGAGGCGCTCGCGGAACTTCGCCGTATAGCCGGTCAGCTTGTCGTCCGTCAGACTCTTCATCTGCGGCTCGAGCGCGTTGATCTTATCGACGATCTCGCGATAGCGGGCTATTTCTTTATCGTTATTGTCACCTAAGAATCGTTTGATGAATCCCAGCAAACAAAATCACTCCTAACTTCAGAAAGCAGCGGCCCTTGCGGAAAAATCCCCGCACTTTCTCCTATATACACTACCTTACAATCTTATCAGACCCTATAAAAGAAGTCAAACGAAACGGCTAAAAAAGAGCGCGCAAAAGAGCCCCCCTCATAGAGGGAGGCTCCGATCCTATCCTAAGGGAATGTTTGCCGCATCAGTTGCCGGATTCGATCAGGCCGTAGTTGCCGTCGTTGCGGCGGTATACGACATTGACCTCCTCGGTCTGCGCGTCGCGGAAAACGAAGAAGTTATGGTTGAGCAGGTTCATCTGCATGATGGCTTCCTGTACATCCATCGGCTTCACGACGAAGCGCTTGGTCTTGACGACCGGGTACTCGTCCTCGCTGTCGTCGAGCTTCTCCATCGCCGCGGAATCCTCTTTGAATGCCTCAGCCTTCAGGCCGCCGTGGCGGAAACGCCGCGCGAGCTTGGTTTTCTGTTTATGGACCTGACGCTCCAGCTTCTCGACGACGAGATCGATGGAGGTGTACATATCCATCGTCGCTTCCTCGCCGCGGAGCAGGACGCCGCCCCCGACCGGTACGGTGACTTCGACGATATGGCGCCCTTTCGAGACTGTGAGCAGCACGGTGATCTCCCCGACATTGTCGAAGTACTTCGTGACCTTGCCCACGCGTTTCTCCACGTATTCGCGGAGCGACGGAGTGATTTCGATGTTCTTGCCTCTTACAGTGAATGTTGCCATAAGACACATCCCCTTTCTTATAGTTGCAGCCTTCGGGAACTTCCGTCAGGCTGTTAGCTGGTCGAACCCCATAACCTCTCTGGTTATACTATTAGTATTCGTCAAAGCCGAAAGGATTCCTTCCTTTTTCGAAAGAAAAAATCCGGATTTCTTATGAAATCCGGATTTTTGCCTGTATTTTGCTTTTCTCACAGCACCTTCGACAGGAAGGATTTCGTGCGCTCCTCTTTCGGATGCTCGAAGACCTCCTCTGGCTTGCCCTGCTCGAGGATCTGCCCATCATCGACGAACAGCACGCGGTCGCTGACCTCGCGCGCGAAGCCCATCTCATGCGTGACGACGACCATCGTCATGCCTTCTTCGGCGAGCTGACGCATGACGTCGAGAACCTCGCCGACCATCTCCGGGTCGAGCGCGGAGGTCGGCTCGTCGAACAGCATGACCTTCGGCTTCATCGCGAGCGCGCGGGCAATCGCCACGCGCTGCTGCTGGCCGCCGGAGAGCTGGTGCGGATAGGAGTCCGCCTTCTCGGCGAGCCCGACGCGCGCCAGGAGCTTCCGGGCGGTCTGCTCGGCCTCGTCCGCCGCGACATGGCGCACCTTCATCGGCGCGAGCATGATGTTCTTCAGAACCGTCATGTGCGGGAACAGGTTGAAGCGCTGGAAGACCATGCCGACCTCCTCGCGCACCTTGTTGATGTTCGCCTCACCCGACAGCGTAATGCCGTCGACACTGACGACGCCGGAGGTCGGCTGCTCGAGGTAGTTCATGCAGCGGAGCAGCGTGCTCTTGCCGGAACCGGACGGCCCGATGATCGCAACGACTTCTTTCTCCGCGATATGCAGGTCAATACCCTTCAGGACCTCGTTCTTCCCGAACGATTTATGCAGCTTCTCAATGTCTATCATCGGTCTTGAACCTCCATTCGAGATATGCGACGAAGCGCGAGATCGTCAGGGTCATCACCAGATAGATGATGGCGACCGACATCCAGATCTCGAGCGAGCCATAGGTCTTCGCGATGATGAGCTGGCCGCGGCGCGTGAGTTCCTCGAAACCGATGACCGACACGAGCGACGAATCCTTCAGCAGGGCGATGAACTCATTGCCGAGCGGCGGGATGACGCGCTTGAAGGCCTGCGGGATGATGATGTAGCGCATCGTCTGCACCCAGGTCATGCCGAGCGAACGGCCGGCCTCCATCTGTCCCTCATCGATCGACTGGATGCCCGCGCGGAAGATCTCCGCGACATACGCACCGGAGTTGATGCCGCAGGCGCCGACGGCCGCGACATACGGGTCGACGCGCTGGCCGGTGATGACCGGCAAAGCGAAGTAGACGAGGAAGATCTGCACGAGCAGCGGCGTGCCGCGGAAGAAGTCGACATAGACTGCCGCGAGGAAACGCAGCGGCTTTATGCGACAGATCCGCGCGATGCCGACGAACATGCCGATGATGACGCCGAGCGCGACGGACATCGCCGTGATCTTGATGGTGACGCCGGCGCCCACGAGCAGCAGCGGGAACGAATTGATAACGAGATCCCAGTTAAAATGCATGATTTACACCCTTTTGCCAACCTGCAAAAGCCTTACAGGATTATTTCTTTTCGCCGAACCATTTTGCGTAGATCTGATCGTACTCGCCATCCTCATGGAGCTTCTTGAGTGCGTCGTTGATCTTCTGCTGGAGATCCGTGTTGCCCTTGGCAATCGCGATGCCGTAATCCTCTGCCGTGAGCTTCTCCTCGAGGGCCTTGACGCCCGTCGCGCCCGTCTTCACGATGTAGTAGTCGTTGACCGGACGGTCGTTGATGACCGCATCGACGCCGCCGTTCTTGAGCTCCATGAAGCAGTCAGCCGGCGTGTTGAGCTCCTTGACCTCGACGCCTTCCATCTCCTTGGCCTTCTCAGCGCTCGTCGTGCCGATCTGGACGGCGACCTTATGGCCCTTGAGATCCTTGAAGGACTTGATGTTCTGCTCGCTGTCGCGGACGACCATCGTCAGGCCGGACTGATAATACGGGTCAGAGAACTCGACGTTCTGCTTGCGCTCGTCGTTGATCGTCATACCGGAAATGATGACATCGATATTCTTGGCCTGCAGGGCCGGGATCAGGCCATCGAAGCCGATGTTCTGGATCTCGACATCGTAGCCCATCTCCTTGCCGATGGCGCGGATCAGGTCCATATCAAAGCCCTGATATTCCGTCTGGCCTTCATCCTGGAACTCGAACGGTGCGAAGTCGATGGAGGAACCGACCTTCAGGACCTTCTGCGAGCTCGAGCTCGAGGACGCCTGATTGGAGCTTGAGCCGCCGCAGCCCGCGAAAGCGGAGACCGCGAAAGCCATGGCCGCCACAACGGCAAGAATCTTTTTGATTTTCATCAAAACCCCTCTTTTCACGATAGTAATAAAAACACATAAGAGCAAGGGAGCCCGGGACGCCTCGTCCCGAGCTCCCTTGCTCAGAACATGCTACTATTATAGCACGTATCTCTCTTTATTCAAGTTCCTTTATACAAGTATACAAGTAATTTTATTCAACTTTCATGTATAAAGATACTTCAAATTGGGGCTCAGCCGCGGGCAGCCCGGCGCTTGTTGAAGCAGTCACGGCAGTAAACCGGACGGTCATCTTTCGGCTCGAACGGAACTTCCGTCTCCTTGCCGCAGTCCGCGCAGATCACCTTGTACATCTGGCGCTGCTCGCCGCCATCACGGCTGCGTTTACGCTTCTCGCGGCAGTCGCGGCAGCGTACCGGCTCATGCTCGAAACCTTTTTCTGCGTAGAACTCCTGCTCACCTGCGGTGAAGACGAATTCCTTTCCGCAATCTTTACATACGAGTGTCTTGTCCTGAAATTCCATAAGAAAATCCCCTTAAACTAGAAAAGTAACGCTTTAGATGTCCTGCTCTCGTTGGTCCCAACACATGTAAAGATGATGCGGTTCACAAGGAAAAAAGAACGTCCATGTCAACTAGTATACCTGTTTTGTCATGAAAAAGCAAGTATTTTTTCATGTTTCATCTTATTTAAATTTTACCATCAGCCTGTTCCGCCACTCCGCAGGCATCGGCCCAGATCCGCTCATAGCCCTGCTCGAGCTCGCGCATATACTGGCTCCGGTTCATCAGATTGGATTTCAGCAGGTTCGCACGCAGGCCCGAGTGATAGGCCCCGATGAGCTCCGGGCTCTTGCCGAGCTGCACGGCGCGGCGCACGTAGCTGAGATCGTTCTCGAGCAGGAGCTCCGCGACACCCGCATTCTGCAGGATGGACGCGCCGAAGCGCGCGCCGTGGCTGCGCCCGCGCAAGGCGATGACCGGCACGCCCATATAGAGCGCCTCGCAGGTCGTGAGCCCGCCGGTGTACGGCATCGTGTCGAGCGCGATGTCGACATCCCGGTACTGCTCGAGGTAGTCCGGGCTGTACGGCCGCAGCTCCACGCGCGCGAGGTCGAAGTTCAGCTTCCGCAGCCGCTCCTCGATGATGGCCTGCCCGGATGGCACGGAGGCCGTCTTGCCCTTGAGCAGGAGCCTCGATCCCGGCACCTGCTCGAGGATGCCGCGCCAGAGCAGCAGAACGGTGTCCGTGAGCTTCGCGAAATTATTGAACGAGGCGTAGGTCACAAAGCCGTTCCGGTAGACCGGCGCCTCCGTCCCCGCCGCCGGCATCGCATGCACGATGTCCGGCGCATAACAGAGGTGCGTGTGCGGCAGCCGCAGGATCCGCTCGGTGAAACCGCTCTCCGCCGCCCGGTCGCCGGACGGCAGGCAGATCTCATCCGACAGGAAATAGTCGATGACCGGAAGCCCTGTCGTATTCATATAGCCGATGCCCGAGACCTGCACGGGGGCCGGGCGGTACGCCATGATGGGCAGGCAGCTGCCTTGCGTGTGCCCCGAGAGATCCACGAGGATATCGATCTGATCCTCGTAGATCATGCGCGCCGCCGTGCGGGCACTGCGCCCCGCGAGGTTCGTCCACTTGACCGGCGCCTTCTGGAAACGCTTCGTCACGGCATCGCGCCGGCCCGTATGGTAGACGTGCACGGAAAAACGCGCTGGGTCGGCATCGAACAGCAGCGGGGCCGTGAAATTCGCCACGGCGTGCTCGCGGAAATCCGGGGACAGATAGCCGATGCGGAGCTTCTTCTTCGGCACGAGCCGCCCCGGATCGTGGACGAAAGGCTTGACCGGCAGGATCTCCGCATAGCGCTCCGCCGCCCGCCGTGCCTCGGCGGCTGGCTGCTCGCGATAGTTGCGCATGAACAGGTATTTGCTATAGAATACCGCTCGCTCCATCGGCTGATCCTCTGCCGCGAGCTCGCTGCGCGCGAGCAGGTTCTCCGCGGCCCCCATAGGATCCGCCGCGAGGTAGAGCGCATCGGCCAGCCAGCCCCGCGCTTTCTTCAGCAGGTTCACGAGCGTGCCGTAATAAGCATCCGACGGGTCGAGCGCCTGCCGCTTGCGCTCCGCCTCCTGCACGACCTCGCGCAGCAGCGGGATCTCAGCGTCGAGCGCGAACTGCTTCGCGGCGACGCCGGCCTTCACGAGACGGGCGCGCAGATGCCCCGGCTGCTGCTTCAGGATCTCTTCCGCGAGGCTCGCGGCCTCATCGAGCGAATCCGTGTAGAGCGCGGCCTCCGCCATCACGGCCGCGCCCTCGAGCTTGCCGCGCGCCGAGCCCTCCCAGAGCTCACGCGCGCAGGCGCGCATACCCCGCGGGTCGCCTTCCTCGGCGAACTTGTCCGCGAGATTCAGCCAGTTCGTCATATCCTCGGCCATCGTCACACCTCCGGATGCAGTTCCGCCCCGTACTCGCGCAGGAAGATCTTCTGATACTGCTTGTATTCCGGCGCGAGCGGCTTCTCCTTCGGGCAGTGGATGCACCAGAAATCCTGCTGCTGGTTCGGCACGACGACGCGGTACCCCGCGCGGCGCATCTCCATGCACATCGACGTATCGTAGAGATGCCAGCCCGTGAAGAGATCCTCGCGCCACGGGAGATCGACCTGCGTCGCGAGGAACAGGCCGTCGACGGCCTCGACCTCCTGATAGGCGCCGTCCGGCTCCATGCAATGGCTGTCGACGACGCTCTCCGGCTCGCAGGCGTGCAAGACGCGCCCGTACGTGCGCAGGCCGTCCCACCAGACGCCGCTGCGCGGTAGGCTCCGGCAGCCGATGACGCCGACGAGGCCGATGGTCTCATCCGCGAAAAGCCGCAGCAGATCCTCCGCGAGGTCCGGGTTGACCACGAGCGTATCCTGATGCAGGTAGACCTTGTATTTCGCGTCGGTCTGCGCCGCGCCCATGTTGTAGCCAGCGCACATCGACGCGGCCCCGCGCACGGGGATGTACTCGGCCGTCATGCCGTCCGGCAGGCGCAGATGCTCGAGGTAGAGCCTGCACTCGCTATACCATTCGTCGCTATTCACGCAGGTGATGAACGCGATCTTCTTCGCGTCCTTCTTTGCATCCGTCATGCCTCTGCCCCCTCTCTCTTCTTTCCTGCCGCCAGCAGGACGGCGAGTTCCCGCGGCTCTCCCTCCGTGTATTCCTCGAGGTTCGCGTAGAACCATTGCGGATGGAACACGGCCTCGTGCACGAACTCCACCAGATAGTCGGGGAACAGCCCGATCTCCTGATAGAGCCGCCAGAAGGCCCGCACGGATTCCTTTTCCTGCACGCCGTACTCGATGCGGTGCAGCAGGCGGCTGAGCTCCGCCCGCTGCGCTTTCGTATACATCGATTTCAGCAGGGAGAGCTCCGGCATCGACCGGTCGGCCTTCACGAGCCAGAACTCCGTCTCGAGGTCGTCGTGCACGTTCGAGAACCCCGCCGCGCGCAGCCGCTCGAGCAGCCCGTCCGGCGCCACGCGGATCTGGGGGCGCATGTGCACACATTTATAATACGAGGCGTAAAGCAGCTTCTCAAACTCCGGCTTCGCGAAGAGCCGCGATCCGACATGGTAGTAATGCCCGTCCATGAGATTCTGCAGCTCCGACCAGTGCCGGATATTCCGGAAACTCGTGAGCAGGGAACCGGTCTGCTTCAGGTACATCGAGAAGCCCGCGGCGATGTCCTGCACGTTGCCCGCCTGCTCGAGCGTCAGATCCGACACGATATAATCGAAAGATTCCTTTTCAAAGGGCAGCGGCTCCGCGAGATAGTCGAGCGCCCGGAACGAGACCTGCAGCCCCTCATACGGCTCCATGCGCTCCGGATCGCGTGCCACGGCAAAGAGCTGCGCATGCGGGAACATCTGCCGCAGACCGGACAGATAGGTGAGATCCTCGACGACCAAAATCCGGTAGGGCAGATCCGCCCCATGCAAGAATGTCAATAGTTCCGGCCTTATCTTTTCCGCCATCGTCCGCGCTCCCTGCCTCTCTTTGCTTCTCTCTTTAATCCTATCCTATTCGCCGCATTCTTGCAAGGTTTTCCGCCAAGCAAAAAGGAGCTGCTGCATGAATAGATATAGCCTTCCCCCCAGGGGGAAGGCTATTATATACTTAGAGCGTCACGCCGTCTTTGAAGATGGCGAGCTCATGCTTGTCGAGCGCCTCGCTCTTGGCCTGCTTGCGGCCGGAGGCGACGTCGAGGATATAGCGCAGGAAGTCCTCGCTGACCTCGTCCATCGTGCGCCCCTCGAGCAGCTGGCCGGCGTTGAAGTCGATCCAGTTCTTCTTATGCGCGGCAAGGCGCGAATTGCTCGAGATCTTGATGGTCGGCACGGGGCACGCGAACGGCGT
>Ga0310695_10007500_pt1 | contig 17382 bp, 17 predicted proteins | sample RumenRJG_04DNA_FD_203882 | JGI IMG/M metagenome (GOLD analysis project Ga0310695, IMG submission 203882) | Bovine rumen microbial communities from Lethbridge, Alberta, Canada - RJG_04 (v2) (version 2) | ecosystem: Host-associated > Mammals > Digestive system > Stomach > Rumen | place: Canada...
TTTATATTAAGGCAACACCGCACAAAGACCGCTTGACGTCTTTGTACTGAATCTGCTTGGATATTCTCCGTCATCTTGCACAGAAATCCCTTGACATACGTCAGTATGCCTGCGGAATTTCTATACAATCTGACGAAAAATCTCACGGCGCATCTTCAGCACAATCTTTGTGCGGTATTGCCTTAAAACATTTATGTGACGATTTGCTTTTTCCTGACCTTTGAGAAGATATAGCTGAACACATTCTGTAAGCTTATAATATCAAAACCTAATGAATAATTGATAATAATAAAAGAAACCCGGTCTCAAAGTGGAGTCCCTTTGGCGGTTTCGCAGGATACCGAATATGTACCGTAAATTTACGGCTCGGTAGCCCACAAATTCCGCTAAGGGAAGTACACTTATGAGGCTGGGTTTCTTTTATGAAATCATTGATTATAGTAATCAAACATTCTCGTGAAATAATCTACAAATTCATCTTCATCAAGACAGCAAAACCAATCCTCACCGCGGACTTCGTCAGGTATCTTATCGCTGACTTCATTTACAGGAATAGTCTTCGGTTTGGCGATATCATCGCTTGCTTTTGTTATGAATTGATCATAAAATGTCACATTACCTTTTATTACTGGAAATACAGCTTTGTTAGTCATATTGATATAAGCATCGGCATAGTTTTCAGGGTGAAATGCAGTGTTCAGATAACCATATGCAATCTCTCCTCCGAATTCACGCACAAGGAAGAAATATTCATTTCCTTTTCGCAGCAGAAATGTATCCTGATAACGATTTGTCACAGAAGCGTGGTAGTAGATTTTCAGATTCCGTTTGCTTACACTTCCATAATATACTTCGTCCACTCTGACATCAAGAACTGAAACTCTCGTTGATCGGTTTTGCCCCATTGAGTCATTCCAGCTGACTGTATATTCAGTGATATCAGTTATAGTTCCTCTTACAAGATTTGTATATTTAGCAGCTTCCTTAGGAGATACACCAATAAATCGCCCTCCGACGTCTTTTATAGTATCTCTTATCGGTGTAACAGTCCATGTAACGTTATTATACTGTTCATTGCCCAAGCTATCTGTCGCTGTAGTAGATGTTGATGCCGAGTAGGTTTGGGTGTCGCTTTGCCATGTTGCAGTATATGTAGCTGACTGAGTTGAGAAAGCTGTTTGCGTTCTTGTTGTTGTACGGATAGTTGTCGTCGAAGTCATGCTGGACGTTTTGTTAGTACTGCGAGTTGTCTTTTTTGTTGTAGTTGCGGTTGTTCTTGAGTTTCTGGAGGTTGAGTGCTTAGCATTGTCTGTTGATACAGCAGAGGTCTTGGCAGTGGTTTTGGAGGACTTTTTAGTTGTTTTTACGGTAGTAGTTTTTCTGGTTTCAGAGCTTTTGCTTTCACCTGTAGCAGCTGTTGTCTTCGTTTCGGTATTGGTATCCTTTTTCGTACCGGCAGTTTCTGTCGCAGTGGTACTTTTTTCGGTTTTGCATTCAGAAATACCCGAGCCTGAGCTTTCCTGCGAAGGAACAGTAACTGCCGAGGTCGTGGTATCGTCAGATTCGGACACAAGTCCCGAGGGTTCAACGGGTGGGGTAGGAGGCTTCATGACATTTGTGAAAATGCCGACAGCGAGTACGGCGGCAGCTCCGAGTCCTATCGCGGCACAGCGGCGTATAAATACAGCCTTTCGGCGTTTTTTCTCGATAAGCTGTTCAGCCTTTTCATATGCGCGTTTTTCCTGCTCTTCATAGCTCCTCATACTCGAATCCCTCCTTTTCAAGTATTTTTTTGAGCGACTGCTTTGCGTTATACAGGAGTTTTTCAATTTGTCGCTTTGATTTTTTCATTATAGCTGCCGTTTCAGCGTTGCTGAAGCCCTCGAAATATGAAAGATAAATGACCTGACTATAATCGGGATTCAGATTTTCGAGTGCATGATGAAGCTGTATCTTTCGTTCTTCGGAGAGATACTGTTTTTCAAGGTCAGAGCCGTCTGATAGGTCATACATCGCCTCTGTTGGTTCTCGGAAAAGCCTTGAACGTTTTTTCTGATAGTCTATCGCAGTATGCCGCGCGATAGCGAAAAGCCATGTTTTGAATGAGCTTTTTCCGGCATATCGCGGTTTGTTTGCGATGAGCTCAGCGAACACGTCTGCCGCGAGCTCCTCTGCTGCGCTGTAGTCATGAACAATACTGTTTATGTACATTATCAGGCAGTCGTTAAAACAGCGTACTATTTCAGAAAGACCTTCTTTTTCACCCGAAAGGAAACGGCGGTAGCTACTTGCACCGTTGTCCATAAGAGTCCTCCTTTGTAAATAATGGTGTTTAAGGTTTACTATCTATTAGTCTGTTAAGAAGTATAAAACTCCCAGCGATGATCAAATTTTTTTCATTTAACTTGTAAAATTCATAATTGATATGGTAATATTATAGTGACATTATATTAATATTTCAACGTAAAGTTAAAATAAAAAAATATTTATATCTGCTGGGAGATTTCGCCTGTAAAAAAGACTAAGTTATAAGAAGATAAAACAGTCCGTCCAATACTTGAAAAGGAGGAATCACTATGAAAAAAACAAGAAAGCTTTTATCTATCATGACATCAATGGCGCTTTTCACCTGTGCTGCGTCAGTACCTATGGAATCGCTTGCAGCAGTTGTTTCTGACAATACGATAGCAGAGCTGGAAAATGGCGCTGAAACTGTCAAGGTAAGAATAAGTTACAATTATGATGCAAGTATACCGGTCAAAGTCAAGAAAGAAGCTGCTAAAAAGGCAGGAGAACTCACAATAGAGTATGCTAATAGTCTTGACACTTCAAAGTATACCGATATTGAGATAATGAATCTGAAAAGTGAATACTATACTTCAAAATATGAAGAACTTTCAAAAGAACTGGATGAAAAAGCCAAAAAAGAGCTTGTAAAGCCTGTTCTTGAAGATATCGGAGCAGATATTACTGAAAATATCGTATATCCGTTTTACGGAGTTGTTTACTGTGAACTGACAGCAGAACAGCTTGAAAAAGCCAAAAACAATAGTATTATCTCAATTATAGCTGTAGATAGTGATTTTGATGAATATGGCAATTACATTGGAACTCCGAATCCGTATATAATGACCGGAACGACTACAACATTTGCAAGCGCTTCAACACAAACTTCAACAACTACTTCAACAACTGCCGTAACAACAACGGAGTATTACGCCGTAGAATACTATGGAAATGCTGAATTTACAGATATTATTGAGAAAATTGATGCTAACGGAGTAACTTTTCAAAATAACGGATATTTCAGGTTTAGCTGGCAGAGTATAGCTGACCGTTTCAGTCCCTATAAATCCGGAGATGAGGTCATTTTATCATGCTATTACATGAGACTTTTCAAGGGAGATACTCCGAATATTCAAAATATCTTCATGCTGAGCCGCTCCAGGCTTGACCTCGGTGACCCTACCGGAGATTCAATGATTGACGCAAGAGATGCATCGTTTGTTCTTGCTGAATACTCATTACTCTCCACAGGCGGAGCTTCCCACCTCACAACAGTTGAGAAAACCGCGGCAGATGCCAACAAGGACGGACAGATAGATTCCAAGGACGCTTCCCTTATGCTCGGTATGTATGCATACAATGCCACATCTGAAAACAAGATCGGGACAATGAACTCATACATAGAATATCTGAAAACAAATGAATAATGAGCAGAGTACCAAGCCGGTCTCAAAGGAATCTTCCCTTTGAGACCGGCTGTTTATTTTATCATACCCAAACGAGAGAAAGCAGAAGATTTATGCCAAACTGCAAAAATAAGGAGCATATTTGGTATTCTGCGAAACCGCCAAAGGATACTCCATTTTTCTGAGGCTAATTATTTATCTTTGTTGACTTATCAGGCTCAATATGATAAAATATAAACATAATAAGATTAAAGATGAGAGGTGGTCGAATGAATGATAAATACGTATACAGCGGAACAAAAAAACTTCGCTGTGGGTACACAACTGGTTCATGCGCCGCCGCTGCTTCTAAAGCTGCAGCGGAAGCACTTCTTACAGGTCATATAGTAAAAAATACTGATATACTCACACCAAACGGAGTCAGTCTGCGCCTTGAAATCGAAAAGTGTCTTTTTTCATATTCACAGGTTATCTGTTCAGTTATAAAAGACAGTGGAGACGACCCCGATGTAACTAATGGAATAGAGATTTGTGCCGCAGTCGAACTGGCAGACAGCGGAATAGAAATACTTGGCGGCGAGGGAGTTGGAACCGTCACAAAAGCCGGACTTGACCAACCAGTCGGTAATTCAGCAATAAACTCGGTACCGCGTAAAATGATAACAGAAGCATTGGAAGAGGTCAGAGAAATGTACGAGTATAGCGGTGGATTCCGTACAATCATATCTGTGCCATCCGGTGAAGAAATCGCCCAAAAAACGTTTAATCCACGAATAGGAATAGTCGGTGGAATATCAATTATCGGAACAACCGGAATAGTTGAACCAATGAGTAATTCTGCAATAATAGAGACAATACGGACTGAAGCAAACATACGCAAAGCAGAAGGCAGAAAAACGTTGATACTGACAGTAGGCAATTACAGTGAAAAATTCATATCAGATAACAGACCCGAGATAAGTGAACAATGTGTAATGTGCAGCAATTTTATAGGTGACGCTATAGATATAGGAATAACTCTTGAATTTAAAGAAATACTGATATACGGGCATATAGGTAAGATGGTAAAACTCGGCTCAGGAATAATGAACACGCATTCATCTTATGCTGACGGCAGAATTGAAACTCTTATTACGTGCGGAGCTCTTGCAGGTGTAGGCAGTACTGTTTTAAGCAGAATAAACGACTGTGCAACTACCGATGCCGCAATAGATATACTCTGCGAAGACGGCACAGCTGAAAAAGTGCTTGAAATACTTACACAGCGTATACACAGCTACTTACAGGCACGAGCGAAGGGCAAAGCAAAAATTGGTGCAGTTATCTTTTCATACAAAAATGATATCCAGCTGCGAACTGAATATGCCGACGAGATCATAGCACAATTGGAGGTTTGAAATGGTACACTTTGTCGGAGCCGGCAGCGGTGCTGCCGACCTTATTACACTGAGAGGCAAAAAGCTTATAGAAAATGCAGATGTAATAATATATGCAGGCTCACTTGTAAACCCTGAATTACTGGATTATTCGGGTGCTGAATGTGAAATACATAACAGTGCACTTATGACGCTTGACGAAGTAATAGCAATTATAGAATCAGCAGAAAAAGCAAATAAAACGACCGTGCGTCTACATACCGGTGACCCATCTTTATATGGAGCAATACGAGAACAAATGGACAGGCTTGATACCTTGAATATAGCCTATGATGTATGTCCTGGGGTAAGTTCGTTCTGCGGAGCTGCTGCTGCACTAAAGGCTGAATATACATTACCCGATGTTTCGCAGACTGTGATTCTTACACGTATGGCAGGTCGAACTTCAGTTCCTGAAAAAGAGAGTATCGAAAGTCTTGCCGCACATAATGCGACAATGGTTATCTTTTTAAGTACAGGAATGCTTACAGAGTTGACCTCACGGCTTATAGAAGGAGGGTATAGTCCGGACACACCGGCAGCAATAGTATACAAGGCGACGTGGGAGGACGAAAAAGTGTGCCGGTGTACAGTTGCTTCACTCGCGGATACAGCAAAAGAGCATGGAATATCTAAAACCGCACTAATTACCGTCGGTAATTTTCTTGGTAACTCCCACTCAGTTTCAAAGCTGTATTCAGCTGACTTTGAAACTGAATACAGAAAGGTGAAAAACGAATGAAAGCAGCAGTAATTTCGTTTACAAAAAAAGGCAGTGAACTGTCGATGATATTAAAACAAAGTGCATACTTCTTAGAAGCAGACCGATACTGCCATATCAGCCATACTGACAATCATTGCGAGATATTTGAAAGAGTGAATGAACTGGTAGAAGAAATATTCAATAAATATGATGCGATTATTTTTATATGTGCCTGCGGAATAGCGGTCCGCTCAATTGCACCGTATATCAGGTCAAAAACGACCGACCCTGCTGTTGTAGTCATAGATGACGGCGGGAAATTCGCTATACCCATACTATCCGGACATATCGGCGGTGGAAATGAACTTGCCGGACGTTTATCAGAAATTATCGGAACACAACCAGTCGTAACGACAGCAACCGATACAGGAGGCTTTTTCTCACCTGACAGTTTTGCTGTAGCAAATAATCTGATAATATCGGATATGAATATAGCGAAAACTGTTGCGTCAGCGGTTCTGGACGGTAAAAAAATCGGTTTTATGAGTGACTATAAAGCTGTAAACACTCCGGATATATTTGTAAAAGACAGCGAATCAAACATCGGAATATACATCGGAGAAGCCGATATAAAGCCTTTTCCGCTCACCCTCAGACTTCTACCCAAAAACATTGTAGTTGGTATTGGCTGTAAGCGAGGTACAAACCTCTCTGATATAGAAAATTCGGTTAGATGTGCCATTGAAAATGCAGGAATATCATTTGACAGGATTTGTTCGGTTGCAACTATCGACCTCAAAGCAGATGAAAACGGACTTCTTATGTTCTGTAAAAAATACGATTTGCAAATGATGACGTATACAGCTTTAGAACTATCAGATGTGGAAGGAGACTTCACTTCATCAGACTTTGTAAAAACTGTTGCAGGAGTCGATAATGTCTGCGAGAGAAGTGCAGTAAAGTCAAGCAGAGGTAAACTTGTGATTCATAAGACAGCATCTCACGGTGTAACCGTAGCCGCCGCCGAAAAGCCGATAGTCATTGATTTTAAAAGGAGGACACTCTGATGCTTTACGTAGTTGGAATAGGTGCAGGAAACCGTGAAGGTATGACAGCAGAGGCTCAACAGGCAATAATCAGCAGTGAATTGATAGTCGGATACACAAAGTATATTGAACTTGTAAAGAATTTTTTCCCTGAAAAGAGATATGCTTCAACCGGTATGAAACAGGAATGTGAACGCGTTGAGACTGCACTTCGGGAGGCGCAGAATAAAACGGTCTCACTTATTTGCAGCGGTGACTCTCAGCTATATGGTATGGCAGGTCTTGCGTATGCGTTATCGGAAAAATACCAATATACTGAAATAAGAGTGGTAGCCGGAGTATCGGCAGCGTTCAGCGGAGGTGCTGTTTTAGGTTCTCCGCTTACACATGACTTTGCAGTTATAAGTTTATCTGACCTGTTAACTCCGAAAGAAAAAATACGCAAGCGTATAGAGTGTGCCTCTGTATGCGACATGGTCATCGTGTTCTATAATCCGTCATCTAAAAGCAGAGCAGACTATCTGAAAAAAGCTTGTGACATAATACTTAAATATCGCTCAGAGAACACTGTCTGCGGCTACGTAAAAAACATAGGCAGAGAAGGACAAGAAAGCGCTGTATTAACACTTGCAGAGCTGAAAAACAGTATCGTAGATATGTTTACGACGGTATATATCGGTAATTCAGAAACAAAAGTGATAAACGGAAAAATGGTCACTCCGAGGGGATATAAAAATGTGTAAACTCTTGATATTCGGAGGCACTACCGAGGGACGTCAGCTTGCAGAATACTGTGCACAAAAACATATTCGGGCAGATGTATCCGTAGCCACTGAATACGGCGCTTCACTTCTTCCTGAAGGAGTAGGAACTATTTGCGGTAAACTGGATTGTTCTGAAATGGCAAAACTTATTAATTCCAAAGACTATAGCCTTGTAATTGATGCAACGCACCCATACGCAATTGAAGCAACTCAGAATATAAAATCAGCCTGCAAGAATACAGATACTGCATATATTCGTCTTATGAGGAAAAAAGCAGATTCACTTGGCAGAACAGTGAAAGACATTGATGAACTGATTCAGGTCCTGAACAGTTCTGATTCGATAATTCTGAGCACACTCGGAAGCAAGTCACTGCATGACCTTACTCATATAAAAGACTATCATAATCGCATATGGATAAGAGTACTTCCGTCGGACTCAATACTCGAACAGGCACTCAAGCTTGGATATGCTCCCGAAAAAATCATACAGGAAAAAGGACCGTTTACCATTGAACAGAATATAGCTCATTTGAAAAAAAGCGGAGCTGAGATACTGATCACAAAGGAAAGCGGTAATGCGGGGGGATACATGGAAAAAGCTGAAGCAGCCCGAATCAACGGCACAGAAATAATAACACTTACCCGACCCGATGAACAGGGCAGGAGTTACGATGAAGTAATCGATATTATCAACAAGGCGGTGAAAGCGTGAAAGTATATATCATTGGAACGGGTATGGAAGGGGAAAAAACACTGACCAAAGAAGCAGAAAAGGCAATTAACGAAGCACAGCTTCTGATAGGAGCAGAAAGAATGCTGAAGCCTTTTATCAAAAATGAAAAGGAATATTTCTATAGCTATGATCCGGTTGAAATAAAGGATAAGATCAACTCGTGCAACTATAAATCAGCTGCTGTACTCATGTCCGGAGACTGTAGTTTTTTCAGCGGTTCAAAGAAACTTCTGCCCATTCTTGAACAACACGACATCACATTAATTGCCGGAATATCATCAGTTTCGTATTTTTGCAGCAGACTTGGGATAACGTATGAAAAAATGAAATTCGTTACTCTTCACGGAAGGGATAGTAATATAGCTATAAATGTAAAAATGAATGAGCGATGCTTTTTTCTTCTTGGTGGTAATTATGGAATTGCAGATGTATGCAAAAGGCTGTGCAGTTATGGCATGAGCGGTACAACCGTTCATTTCGGGACAGATTTAGGGTATCAAAACGAAAAGATCGTTACTGGTAAAGCATCAGATTTTACTGGCATTTCTGATCGTGGACTTGCGGTAATGATAACTGAGAATACTGATTATCTAAATTTCACTCCTACTGCTGTAAATGATGAATTATTTCAACGAAGTGAAATACCTATGACTAAGGCAGAAGTAAGATGTATCGCAATTTCAAAGCTAGAGATCGGCACTGATTCTGTAGTTTGGGACATTGGCTGCGGGACAGGTTCTGTATCAGTTGAAGCAGCATACAAATGCCCTGACGGTAAGGTGGTATCATTTGATAAAAAAGCACAGGCAGCTGCCCTTACAGCTGAGAATGCAAAACTTTTCAATTGTGATAATATAAAAGTTATCGAAGGTGAATGTCCTGAAGCACTTGAATCAGCAGAGACTCCTGATAAGGTATTTATAGGCGGTAGTTCGGGAAATATGGAGAGTATATTTCAGACCATACACTCGAAAAATCCTCATGCAGATGTAGTTGTGACAGCAGTTTCGCTCGAAACGCTGCATGAGTCAGTAAACTGTTTTGAGCGGCACGGAAAGTATCCAGAGATAGTTCAGATAGCAGTTTCACGCACAAAAAAGATTGCTTCTCACACAATGCTTCAAGGTATGAATCCTGTTTTTATAATAAGTGGGAGGCTGACATGAAACGAGTCATTATTTCAGGTACAAAAAGCGGATGCGGAAAGACTACAGTTACGTGTGCGATTCTTTCAGCAATAAAAAAGCGAGATATTAATGTATCAGCATTTAAGTGCGGACCTGATTACATCGACACAATGTTTCACAGGAAGGTACTGGGGGTACAGTCGCACAATCTCGACAGCTTCTTCTGCAACAAGGATACCCTTTTATATCTGCTTGATGAATACAGTGGAGATATTTCTGTTATCGAAGGAGTAATGGGTTTCTACGACGGAGACACAGGCAGTGCATATTCAGTTTCACAGCTTACAGAAACGCAAACGATAATTGTAATCGACTGTAAAGGAATGAGCAATTCAATAGGTGCAGTGATGAATGGTTATCTGAATTATCGTCCGAATCATATAGCCGGATTCATATTCAATCGGCTGCCTGAAAAAATGATACCTCTCGTTAAGCGTCTTTGCAGTGAACTCGGAACGAATTATTACGGCTGTCTGCCTAAGACAAGTATAATCCTTGAAAGCCGTCACCTCGGACTTGTTACAGCAGGTGAAATTGCAGATATACAGGAAAAAATCCAACAACTCGGTCTGCTCGCAGAAAAATACATATGTATTGATAAGATACTTGATATTCAAAATACCGCACTTCCGGAGTATCGGGTGCCGACAATCAGAAAATATGAAAAGTCACCGATAATTGCTGTTGCAAATGACAAGGCATTTTGTTTCATATATCAGGAGAATATTCAGCTGCTTGAAAAAATGGGCTGTAGAATTCAGTATTTTTCACCCATTGAAGACAAGTCGGTACCTGATTGTGATGGGCTGATACTCTATGGGGGATATCCTGAATTATACGCAGAACAATTATCAGCAAATGAAAGTATGCTTGCAAGCATAAAACAGCGAATACAGCAAGGTACTCCAACAATAGCCGAGTGTGGAGGATTTATGTATCTGCACGACTTGCTGACTGATAATAATGGTATATCATACAGAATGTCAGGAGTGATAAGCGGCAATGTATTTCCAACGGATAAGCTACAGAGATTTGGCTATATTACGCTAAAAAGTGGAAAAGAGAGTATGCTTTCAAAAAGCGGAGAATATATTCGGGCACATGAATTTCATTACTGGGACTCTACTAATTCCGGCGAAGACTACACAGCAAAAAAAACAGATGGCAGAACATGGAAATGCTGCCATTCAAGCGACTGTTTCTATGCTGGATTTCCGCATCTGTATTTTTATACTGATATAAAAATAGCAGAACGTTTTGTAGAAGAGTGTATAAAATTCGGAGAAAGAAATGGATAGGATAAGAAGAATTACACACACAGATAAAGGCGCGTATTTTGAAGCAAAAAAGCGATGGGACAACATTGCAAAACCGCTCGGAAGTTTCGGGATACTGGAAGAATACGTACAGAAAATCGCAGCAGTCCAAGGAACGTCAAACGTTGATATATCAAATAGAACTGTAGTAGTAATGTGTGGCGATCACGGAGTAGTCGCTGAAGGGGTTACGCAATGCGGACAAGAAGTAACCGCCGAATGTGCGATCGAAATAGCAGAAGGACGTTCAAATATCAATGCTGTTGCAAACACTTTTAATGCCGGAGTAACTGCAATAGACGTCGGCATAAGTACTGATATTGAATGTGACAGACTTGCAAATCGCAAGGTAATATATGGGACTAAAAATATTGCAGAATGCTCAGCAATGACTAAAGAAGAAACAGAATCCGCAATCATAGCAGGTATTGACACAGTTAAGGAGTTAAAAAAATCAGGAACAAACCTGATAATTACCGGAGAAATGGGCATAGGTAATACTACATCAACAGCAGCAATAGCGTCTGTATTACTGTGTCTTCCACCCGAAGAAGTCACAGGCAGGGGAGCCGGACTTACAACAGAAGGACTAAAGCGTAAAATAGCAGTAGTAAATCGAGCAATCGAAGTGAACAAGCCGTCACACGAAAGTACATTTGAGGTCTTACAAAAACTTGGTGGTGCTGAAATAGCAGCAATGGCAGGAGTGTTTCTTGGCGGAGCATACTACCATGTTACAGTAATAATTGACGGAGTTATATCAGCAGCCGCTGCAGCAATTGCATATGGAATGAATAAAAAATGCGGTCAATATATGCTTGCAAGTCACACATCAGGCGAACCTGCCTGTGAAGGTCTGCTTGCTTACTGCGGACTGAAAGCACCTATTAACGCAGGACTCAGACTGGGTGAAGGAACAGGTGGAGTTCTTCTTGTTCCGATGCTTGACGGCGCATTAGCCTTATACAATAATTCGCACAGATTTGACGAAACAAATATTGAAAGGTACAATGAACTAAGATGACAACACTAATTACAGGCGGCTCAAAATGCGGTAAATCGAGCTTTGCTGAGAGAGCACTTAACAATTTTTCAGGCAGAAAAATCTATATCGCAACCATGCAGCCATATTGTGATGATGCACTTGAAGCAATCGCCCGACATCAGAAAATGCGAGTAGGCAAAGGTTTTGAAACAATTGAAAAATACACGGATATAGATGAATTGGATTTACCGTCAGACTGTGCAGTATTACTTGAATGCATCGGCAATCTGTGTGCTAATGAAATGTTTGCATCCGATGAGATAATATGTCCGACAGAGAAAATAGTAAGAGGAGTAAAGAAGATTTCTGAGAGTGTATCCGAGCTTATAATAATTACAAATCAGGTTGGAAGTGACGGCATCAGATACGACACAGGAACGGCTGAATACATCAGATTCATGGGGATAATAAATCAGTATATCGGTAAATATGCAGACAATGTAATAGAATGTGTTTACGGTATACCGGTCATACTGAAAGGAGAGTTTCCATGTTAAAGTCGTTGTTATCAGCATTCCTTATGTATTCACGGATACCTGTTTTCAAGGTTGAATGGAAAGAAGAAAACAGACGTTATTCACTCGGTTTTTTCCCTCTTGTAGGAGCAGTTATTGGAGCGATTCTTATAGCTTGGAGACTAATTTGCAGTAAGCTCGGAATAGGACAGTTATTATTTTCAGCGGGGGCAGTATTTATACCTGTTCTTGTGACCGGTGGAATACATCTCGATGGTTACTGCGATGTTAATGATGCACTTGCGTCCTATGCTGACAAGGAAAAACGAATAAAAATAATGTCAGACCCTCACATAGGTTCATTTGCCGTAATCAGGCTTATATTACATCTGATAGTCCAGACAGCATTATTCTCGCAGATAGATACACTTCGTACCACAGCTGTTATATCGTGCGGATATTTGCTGTCGCGTTCATTTAGCGGACTTTCTGCAATCACCATGAAATCGGCAAAATCCGAAGGTACACTTCAAAGCTTTGTAAGACCATCAGATAAAAAAGTTGTAATTGCGATGAACCTGTTATTTATACTGACAAGTTCGGTACTGTGTGTATTAATAAACGCGGTACAGGGCATATCAGGTCTAATATTTGCAATAGCAACGGTAATATATTTCCGATATTCAGCATACCGGAATTTTGGTGGAATTACAGGTGACCTATGTGGTTGGTTTTTGCAGAAATATGAAATACTTTTTCTTGCGGCTGTAGTATTTTCAGAAAGGATAACAGAACTATGGTTATGATCACAGGTGGAGCATATCAAGGAAAAAAAGACTTTGTTATCAGCAATTATAATATTAAAGAAAGAGATATCGTTGACGGAAAAGAATGTACAATTGAAGAAGCTAAAAAAGCGCAGTGTCTGATAAATTACCATGAACTCGTTAAACGTCTTGGAGATGAATGCATAGCCTTTACAGAAAGCATATGTCGGACCGGTACTGTTTCAATAATAGTAATAGATGAGATAGGATGCGGAATAATCCCTCTTGAAAAGTCTGAACGAATATGGCGTGAAAATGTCGGACGATGCGGGTGTATCATAGCATCGAAGTCTGAGTCAGTCGTGCGTATAGTCAGCGGCATTCCTGTTTACATTAAAGAGTCAATATCATGAGATTACTATTTATCCGTCATGGAGCTACCGCAGGAAACAGAGAAAAACGATACATCGGAAGAACCGATGAACCATTGTGCAATGAAGGTATTATTCAGCTGAAAGCACTCAGTTTACCGAACGTAGACATGCTCTTTTGCAGTCCAATGAAGCGCTGTATTCAGACAGCTGAAATTATTTTTCCTGAAACGGAAATGATAATAGAAAATGGATTTCGTGAATGTGACTTTGGAGTATTTGAAGGCAAGAATTACATTGAATTGACACATGATCCATTGTATCAGAAATGGATCAATAGTAACGGAAAATTACCATTTCCGAATGGAGAATCACCAGAAGGATTTCGTTCCAGATGTGTAAAAGCGTTTGAAAAAGCTGTATCTGAATATAGCGGAATAAAAAATGCCGCATTTGTTGTACATGGCGGAACAATAATGTCAATCTTTGAAAAATACACTGTTCCGCATCGTGATTACTATGACTGGCATTGTGAAAATGGTCACGGTTACATATGTGAATGGAACGGAAAAGAACTAAAAATAATGGAGAAAATATGAAAAACCTATTACCTGCATTGCCGGTTTTACTAGGATTTATACTCGACTTCATAGTCGGAGACCCTTACAACATTCCTCATCCTATAAAGCTAATAGGCAGCCTTATCAGTTCACTTGAAAAAGCAGTAAGAAAACACATTAAGAATCTGCGCATTGGCGGAATCATACTCGCTATAAGTGTAATGACTCTTTCAACTTTTGTGCCACTTGCTATTTTGCTGATATGCTACCGTGTGCACGTAATTTTGGGAGTTGTTACAGAAACTGTAATGTGCTGTTATATGCTTGCCGCGAGGTGTTTATGTACAGAGAGTATGAAAGTATGCAGAGCAATTGAAAATGAGCCTCTTGAGTCAGCGAGAAAAGCAGTAGCAATGATAGTTGGAAGAGACACCGATAAACTTGACCGTGAAGGAGTAATTCGTGCGGCAGTGGAAACTGTAGCCGAAAACACCTCAGACGGCGTCACTGCTCCGCTGTTTTACATGGGTCTGGGCGGGGCAATAGGAGGATTTTTTTATAAATCAGTCAATACAATGGATTCAATGATAGGTTATAAGAACACAAAATACGCAGATATAGGAAGATTTGCGGCTAAAACCGATGATTTGCTCAATTATATACCGTCACGTATAAGTGCAGTTCTGATGATAGTTGCATCATATCTATGCCGATATGATAGCAGAAACGCAATAAGAATATGGAAAAGAGACCGGAGAAAGCACGCAAGTCCGAATTCTGCTCAAACAGAATCGGTATGTGCAGGAGCTTTGCATATTCAGCTTGCAGGAGATGCATGGTACTTTGGAAGTCTCCATAAAAAGCCGTATATAGGCGATAACGACAGAAATATCGAATCTGATGATATCAGACGTTCAAACAGACTGATGTACGTGACGTCGGTCTTAATGCTCATAATCTCAATAACGGCGAGAAGTATTATATTCGGAGGTTTGTCATGATACAGGAACACGGCGGAAATACGATAGAATATCAAAATATACTTGATTTTTCAGCAAATATAAATCCGCTCGGAATGCCGGAAACAATACAGAAAACAATTATCGATAACATATCCTCAATAGAAAAATATCCTGACCCGTTCTGTACACAGCTTCGGGAAAAAATAGCTGAACGAGAAAGAATCAGTGCAGTAAACATAGTATGCGGCAACGGTGCAGATGACCTGATATATCGAATTGTTCACGCGGTAAAGCCCCAAAAAGCCTTGATGTATTCACCGTGTTTCAGCGAATATGCAAGAGCACTTTCGGAGGTCGGATGCAATATAATCTGGTATCCGCTTGATGAAAACAAAGAATTTGAACTGACTGAGACGTTTACAAATTGTCTTGATGAGACGTTTGATATATGCTTCATATGCAATCCGAACAATCCTAATGGACGTGTTATTTCCCCTGAAATACTGCGAATAATTGCAAAAAAATGCAGTGAACACAACATATTGCTTGTTTGTGATGAGTGCTTCATTGATTTTGTAATTGACAGCGAAGAATACAGCATCAAAAACTACCTTAACGAGAAATGTATAATACTGAAAGCATTTACAAAAATATATGCGGTACCTGGAATACGGCTTGGTTACGCGGTATGCGGCAGTAGGGCAGAGGCAGAAAAGATAGCAAGTACGGGGCAATACTGGAGTGTTTCATCATTAGCACAGCGCGTTGGACTAACAGCACTTGATGAGACAAAATACATTCATAGGACAGTCGGTTTAATAAGCAGAGAGCGAAGATTTCTCGAAGCTGAACTAAAAAAAGCAGGAGTAAAAACATACCATTCAGATGCTAATTTTTTACTTTTCAAATCATCAGAAAACCTCTTTGCTCAGATGATAACAGAAGGCATACTTATAAGAGACTGCCGTAATTATAGAGGCTTATCAGCCGGATATTACCGAATCGCAATCAGAACTAACAAAGAAAACAACATACTACTTAATGCACTCAGGAGGTCGTTAAATGGCTAAAAGCATAATGCTTCAGGGAACAATGTCAAACGTGGGAAAAAGCTTTCTGACAGCGGCTCTGTGCAGAATTCTGAAGCAGGACGGATATTCTGTAGCACCATTCAAATCGCAGAATATGGCACTCAACTCCTTTATCACATTGGACGGAGCTGAAATCGGCAGAGCGCAGGCATTACAAGCAGAAGCCGCAGGCATTGAACCCACTGCAATGATGAATCCTATACTTCTTAAACCCACGACTGACATAGGTTCACAGGTGATCGTAAACGGAAAAGTCCGCGGAAATATGCGTGCAGCAGACTACTTCCGCCACAAAAAAGAGCTTATCCCGGACATAAAAAGAGCATACGATACACTTTCAGAGCAGTACGACATTATAGTGATAGAGGGGGCAGGAAGTCCTGTTGAACTCAACCTGAAAGCTGATGATATAGTTAATATGGGACTTGCTGAAATTGTTAATTCACCGGTTCTTCTCGTAGGCGACATTGACAGGGGAGGAGTATTTGCACAGCTTATCGGAACACTTGAACTGCTTGAATCATACGAACGTGAAAGGGTCAAAGGTTTAGTAGTAAACAAGTTCAGAGGCGATATATCGCTATTTCAAAACGGAATAGAAATACTTGAAAACCGTTCAGGAACAAAAGTTGCCGGAGTTATACCATACATTGAGTGCGACATTGAAGATGAGGACAGTTTATCCGATAAACTGAATGCAAAAGCCAAAAACGGACTTGTAGATATAGCAGTGATAAGACTTCCGAAAATATCAAACTTCACAGATTTTGACGTATTTGAACAGTACGAAGGGGTTGCAGTCAGGTATGTTACATCAGCAAGAGAACTGAAAAAACCTGACATGGTGATTCTTCCGGGAACCAAAAGCACGATCGCAGATATGCATTGGCTGAATGAATGTGGACTTTCGTCAGAGATAAAGAGATTATACAATGAAGGAACGCCGGTTTTCGGGATATGCGGAGGATATCAGTTAATGGGCAGAGAAATCTCTGATCCCTGCAACAGTGAATGCGGCGGAAGTATCAGCGGACTCGGGTTACTCGACTGTAAAACAGTTTTTTCCGATAAAAAGAAGCAGACTCAGGTAACAGGCAGATTCAGAAAAATAGACGGATTTTTCTCATTTCTGACCGAAGCAGAATTTTATGGTTACGAGGTACACATGGGAGTTACGGAGTGCAACGGTGCCGATTTGACAGACTGCGGAGGAAGCTTTAGCAGAAATGCCGCAGGGTGTTATGTTCACGGACTATTTGACAGTGCACAAGT
>Ga0310695_10007503_pt1 | contig 17376 bp, 13 predicted proteins | sample RumenRJG_04DNA_FD_203882 | JGI IMG/M metagenome (GOLD analysis project Ga0310695, IMG submission 203882) | Bovine rumen microbial communities from Lethbridge, Alberta, Canada - RJG_04 (v2) (version 2) | ecosystem: Host-associated > Mammals > Digestive system > Stomach > Rumen | place: Canada...
AGCGTTCCAGATACTGCATGCTTCCTTCAGTGCTTCCCAGTCGAAGTCCCGGCCGGTGTGCTTCTCCATGAAGGCTATGGCTTCCTTTATCTCTTCCACAGCATAGTCCTGCACCTCGTCTTCCTTCCAGCGCAGAGGTACGTTCAGAGGCACCGAAGGCAGTCCTATGCGTCTTTCCTGTATCATGGTCGTCATTATGCTGCCGTCACATGGCATGTTCGATGTGACCATGCAGCAGCCGATCTTCGGGAAATCATCTTCTATGGCAAGGCCGGCCTCGAACGAAGGCAGCGGACACACGTCAGCCGGCAGACCGTACAGCTCGGACTGCTCTATATAGTGCACAGGACTGTGCTGGTGTATCAGAGACGGCAGATACATCGGATATTCCTGGAAGAGTATGGTGCTGCAGCCTGGAAATCCCTTGCCGAGTATCGCCGGCAGAAGCTCATCGAAGCATATGATCTTTTTATTCAGTTCCTCTGCTTTTCTGCTGCCCGGATGAAGGTTCATGTCGGCAGAGAATATGGTCGTAAGAGTCTTCGTCACATCGCTGGCAAGATAGTTCAGATTGCTCCGCGCTGCCCTGAGTCCGGCTCCCCTCTGACCCATGCATATGCGGTCGAAGAAGGCCGCGACAGTTATGTATGAGAACATCCAGCGGTATCTCATCACAGCCTTCACATTCTGCACCGGATGTGAGGCAGCCCATTTTATGAGTATGCCCCAGAGGCGGCACCACTGGCTGTAGTCGTAGACGGTGTCGCGAATGCCGCGCCACTCCCTGTGCTTAAGGATGCCGGTGTCCTTTCTGAGAAGATCCGCTTTGCCCTTTTTCACAGTTCTCCACCGCCCTTCTTTATCTTCTTGTACTCAAGGCTCTCGACAAATGCCTGTATCCGTGTAGCGAGCTGGCCCGAGCCTCTGACCACATATTCGCGGTCTATGCCGAGCGTCGGAAGCCCGTACTCCTCTGCCAGCACCTGTGTGTTCAGAGTGCGCTCGTATCCCCAGAAGTCGCAGAATTTGGCCTGCTCTATCACCACTCCGTCGGCACGGTACTCTTCGGCCAGTCTTTTCACGGTCTCGCGTCTCTCTCTTATCTTCTCCTGCGACATGAAGCGCGGACACTGATTGGTCTCAAGGTACCATCTGCACACCTGATCGAGAGCGGGCTCATCTTCTGTAAGATGTATCTGCTGCCTTCCCGGGAAGGATCCGAAGCAGTAGCGGTCGGCCGCCGCATAGCAGCGCGCGTTCTCAAGTATCTCCGAAAATCCGTAGTCGTCGAGTTCACTTCCGACCACAACGACGCGTGCTCTCCAGCGCCCCGGCGGATCAGGCTCACGCTCTTTGAGATCCTCAAGGCTCTCCCTGAGATACGGCAGTATCTTTGCGGTCGGGCAGGCGTAACTCACAAGTGAGAGTATATGGAATTCCCTGGGCGTGATACCCGGATTCTCCGCTTTTCTCATCTCCGTTATCTCTTCGAAAACGGCGCACATCTCGTTGTGTTCTCTGACCGCAGCCCGTATTGCCTCATCGGATATGTCGACGCCGTAGTTTTCGGACATCGGCTTCAATATGTGATCCCTTATCTGGTCGGTATACAGCTTTATACCGTGCGGGCTTATCTTCAGAGGAGCGTCAATGATGCCCCATCCGAAGTCCGGATTACTGATGAGACCGAGTTCTCTTATGTTTTCGACCACCCGCACCATCTGCTGGCAGGTGTCAGAGCTCGCGTAAAAATCGAGGAAGTTCATGCCGCCCTCAAAGGCCCGTTCAAAGATCGCCCTGGTATAGCCGCAGATAAAACTCGACATGTAATACTGGCTTATATCGAGCGATCCGGTGTTTGGCGCGCGAAGGCGTACCGAGAAGGCTTTTCCGCAATTGAGCAGCACTTCAGGCAGATAATAGCAGGTATATCCGACTGCTATACCTCCCTCATCCTTTTCTTCAAGCACCAGCCCGTTCGCCGTCTGCGCGAGCAGCTCCTCGTAGTAATGGATATGCTTCAGGTCCCTCATCTCTCAGTCCTCTTATTCTCCGTCGTATACAGCCTGCATGTTGATGCATTCCATAGGACAGCTCTTCACGCAGAGAGCACAGCCTGTGCATCTTTCGTTCACCAGTTCGGGAAAGAGATTGCGGTATCTGCCGCTCCTGCCCGGCTTTGTCAGATCGAGTGCTCCGGCCGGACATGCCTGAACGCAGATGCTGCAGCTCACGCAGTTCTCATAATGGAAGCTCGGTATTTTTTTTGCATTCACCATCTTACATCTCCAGAAGTCTGTTTATGCTCAGTTTTTCTATGGTCTCAGGAAGCGGATGTCCGGTCTTTTCATCCCAGCCGAAGGCCTTCCAGTGCAACGCGACCTGCTCGTCGTTTTTCAGAGTGATCCCTTTCAGCGGCCCCGTTTTAAGAGGAGGCCTGCCCTGCATTCGCGTCGGGAGCTTTACATCAGCCGGTTCATAGCCGTGCTTTACATTGAACATCTGCCGTATCGTCTGTATGCGCTCTCCGATCTCCATGTAATGATCGCCGTCGTAGTCCCAGCCTGCCGCCGCATTGATATACTCTATCGCCTTATACATGTGGACGCCCATCATCTCGGCATAATAGCAGCCGCCTATGCCGTCGAACAGCATCGAGTAGCATGCGTTCGCCTTGGATATGAGAGCCAGTGTCTCTGTGGCTTCAAGATCCTCCGCCTTTGGATGGAGAGAAGCAGGAGGAGCCCAGCTGCATATGTCGCAGAGCGACATGGCGTTGTACTGTACGCCCATGCCTATGGTATGCTTGCCCGGCGCAGGTTCTGCCACCATGTGTATGCCGAGCTGCGGGTCGTTTCTGGTATCATGCATGCCCGGCTCCTGTCCGCCCACATGCATGGCGTATTCTTTACCGCCGTATTTTTCTGAAGCGCGTTTCACGCCGTCGGCAAGGTCATTTCCGAAGCCTTCGCGGGCGATCATCTTTCTGATCAGCTCGATCTCGGCCTCAAAGTTGCCCCACTTCAGTTCGAGACCGTCAGTCTGCTCTTTTGTAAGTATTCCGTTCTCATAGCACTCTATGGCCCAGGCGACGGTATTGCCGGCGGATATGGAGTCCATGCCGGCTCTGTTCAGAAGCTCGTTCATGTAAAGCACAGAATCCATGTCGCGGTTGACGCACAGAGGTCCGAAGGCCTGCAGAGTTTCGTATTCAGGCTTGTGCGTCTCGTAGTATTCGCTGTATTTCACGCCGGAGATATCCAGCCTGCCGCCGCATCCGAGAGGACACGAGTAGCAGTGATACTTCGCTTCTTCGATCTTGTTGATCTTCTCCGGGTTATAGTCCAGAGCAAGGCGCAGGCCTTTTACTTCAGCCGGACCGGCGCCCCAGTTTTTCAGGGGCCCGTCGCCGCTGGTTACGGCAAGAGGAGTATTCGAAGGTGTTCCCCATTCACGGAAGAGATATGCGGTCATGGATCCGTCCAGAGGCAGAACGTATGGGCTCGATCCCATGCCGATCCCCATCAGGCCGATGCCGCCTCCCAGTCCTTTAGGTATCCACATCTTATTGATCTTGCTGCCGAGCTGCTTCGACAGGGCTTTTACTGCATCAGGATCCGCGCACGGCATGGCTTTGCTGCCCGCAAGAACGACAGCCTTGAGCTTCTTGCTGCCCATTACAGCTCCGACACCGCTTCTTCCTGCTATCCTGCCGCCTTCATTGCATATACCGGAGATCAGAGACAGATTCTCGCCGGCTGTGCCTATCACCGCTATGCGGGGCTTCTTTCCTCCGCTGTTTTCGGCGATCAGCCTATTCTCTGCCTCGACGGCATCAAGGCCCCAGTATTCAGAAGCATCTCTTATCTCGGCTCCTTTGTTATCGCAATACAGATATACAGGCTTTTCGGATACACCGCTTATGAATATGGCATCATAGCCGCACTGCTTTATCGCAGGCGAAAAGACTCCGCCGCAGTTGGCATCCCCCCAGCCTCCTGTAAGAGGGCTTTTGCAGACCACGGTGAATCTGCCCGTCATGAATGCTCCGCTGCCTGTCAGCGCGCCGGAGCAGAACCCCAGGATATTGTCAGGTCCGAGGGGATCCGCTCCCGCCGGAATGTTCCTGTACAGATACCATGCGCCGAGGCCTTTGCCCGAAAGCACGGCCTCATATACTTCGTCAGGTATCTTTTCTACAGCTGTGGTCCCCGTGGTCAGATCCACTCTGAGGACCTTTCCCATGCAAGATCTCATTTGATTCCTCTCCTATTCCGGATCGCAGTATTCTCCGTATTCACAGCCTATTCCTTCGGCGTACACCTCATCTATCAGCTTCTCCCTGCGGCCGAACAGCGATCTCTCATACAGTTTGAGTGTGCCCGTGCCGGTCCCGCCGTTCCACAGCCTGTTGTGCTTCTTGTATCCGGTCGGAGCCTCGTATTTTATGTTGAGCATCTCCTTCTTGGCGCATCTGATCTGCGTATCGAGCTTTGCATTCCTGGTCGTCTGCAGCACGTGCCAGTGGATCTCGTCTTCGGTCTCCCAGCAGTCGAACTTCGTGCGCGACAGAGTCCAGAACTTCGAGAAGTTGAACTCGTAGTCCTTTCCCTCGTAGTAGAACTCTCCCAGGAGTTTTCTGTTGAGCGCTATTCCGAACACCTTAGGCCGGCCGCCGCCGATGTTGAACACGCTGTTTTCGAGTTTTTTGTCGGTGATCATGCTCCTGAGGTTGTTTGAAGAGAGCCACACCCAAGGGCTGGTGAAATCTCCGCCCCAGTTCTTGTCTGAATAGCCGTTGCATGTCTCAGGCTTCAGGAGATACTTTACCCCGTTGAGGGTGATCTCTCCCGTGAATGCGGACTTCATGCCCTCCGCGTGCCAGAACATCTCGAAGGCGTTGATCGCCCTGAAAAACCTTCCGGCTCCGTAGCCGACGTGGAATGCGATCTCCTTGCGGATGTCGAACTTCCAGCTTATCTCGCCGGCATCGCTCATCCATTCAGGGTGTGCTGCAGCCTCTTCAGGAGTGACCTTTATCGAGCCTTCCGTGTGCACCTCGCTGCACCTGCAGTCGCCCGCCTTGATGCTGTAAGGCGCCGCAGCGTGGATGTCCGCATCTTTGAGCGAGAAGAATCTGTGCAGCTGTCCGTGGTCTTCGCCCCAGAAACCCGCGTTGACCATCAGATATGAAGGCCGCCTTCCTGCCGCCTGCGCCTCAGGATCATTCCATACGATCACCGGCTCATCCTCCGCAAGCGCCGGGTTGCAGGTAAAGAATTCTATGTAGAACGCCTTTTTTTCGCCGGTCTCGGCATTCTCTGCCGTCATCGAATGCCACCACCAGTCATAGCCCTTCCCTGACAGCGGGCCGTAAAGCATCCAGCGGTCTCTGGTAATGTCATGGATATTAGCCATCTCAGTTCCCTCTCCTAATTTATATCTGCATTTTGTTCTCCGTTCCTGCTTAATTCTATCAGAAAAAGAATCTCTCTGAATATGTAATTTTACGCAAAAAAACAAGCGGGAGACACTCCGCTTGTATACGCATTTAACTTATGCGCGGTGTGGGGACGGGTGAGATTACTTCGCGTCGAGCGCGTTCAGTTTTCTCTCGAATCTGCCGATCTTACGGGAGACAGTGTTCTTGTGGAATGTGCCCTTTGCAGCTGCCTGCATGAGCTTCTTCTCAGCGTGCCTGAAAGCCTCTTCGGCCTTGGCCTTGTCACCGGATTCTACCGCAGCGAGGAATGCCTTCTCAGCTTCCTTGATGTGGTTCTTGACTCTGGTGTTTCTTGCTGTCTTCTTGTCGATAACGCGGATTCTTTTCTTTGCGGATTTAATGTTTGCCATTAGTTATTTACCCCACTTTCATTAAATAATGCATTAATTCGCAAGCGCTATTATATGATACCGTCTCAGATAAAACAAGGGATTTATGCATGTTTTTTGCATAAATCCCCGCTGTGTTCTGCATGCTGTCAGAACGCAATGTCCAGTTCCACCGGGCAGTGGTCGCTGCCGTATATGTCGGTCAGTATCGCCGCGTCCTCCACCTTGTCTCTCAGCCTGTCGGAAATGATGAAGTAGTCTATCCTCCACCCCGCGTTTCTTTCTCTGGCCTTCATCCTGTACGACCACCATGAGTAGGTGACCGTGTCCGGATAAAGATGCCTGAATGTGTCGGTGAACCCGGCTCCGAGCAGCTCCGTCATCTTGCCTCTCTCCTCGTCGGAAAAACCCGCGTTGCCTCTGTTCGGGCCCGGATTCTTGAGATCGATCTCGTTATGGGCCACATTGAGATCCCCGCAGTATATGACCGGCTTCCTTTTGTCGAGCGCGGACATGTAGGCCCTCATGGCGTCCTCGAACTCGCAGCGGTAGTCTATCCTTTTTAGGCCGTCCTGCGCGTTGGGAACGTAGCAGCAGATCAGATAGAACTCAGGGTACTCCAGGGTTATGACCCTGCCCTCGTCATCGTGCTCCCCCTCTATGCCGTACGCGACCGAGAGAGGCTCTCCGGCTGTTTTCTTCACAAAAATCGCAGTGCCCGAATAGCCCTTTCTCTCTGCGCAGTTGTAGTACTCGAAATAGTCGTCAGGGTGGAAGTCTGCCTGGCCTTCCTGCATCTTCGTCTCCTGCAGGCAGAAGAAGTCGGCGTCGAGGTCCCTGAATATCTCTTCGAATCCCTTGTTGAGCACGGCCCTGAAGCCGTTGACGTTCCAGCTTATGAATCTCATCTGTCTCCCCTGTCTATTCGATCGTGAACGGGACCGCTATCCAGTCCCTGTAATTATCTATGCCGCGGATTATGGCGTACCCGGTGCCCTCCGTCTCGTTTCGCACGAAGGATACCTCGTAGTTGGTCCCCTTCCGTAGCTTTTTTCCCTCGCAGGTGACCTGGACCTTAGGCATCGCCCTGTGGTTGACCAGCCTGTAGCTGTCTTTGCCGAACCTCACCTTGCAGTCGCCTATCGAGACGGCGTCCTTCTTTCCTTTTGCCCTGGTCGGGTAGACCTTGCCCGGATCGATGTACCATATATCGTGATCCACGTTGCCTTCGATGCCGTCTATTTTCGCATCCTCGGCGCACTGCCAGATCAGGAAATCTCCGCTGACGTCGCAGCTGCCGCCGTACTGCGCGGCCCATATGTATTCCTCGTCGTCGAGTATGGTCGAATCCATGTAGTTGGTCAGCATGTCGTAGTTGGCGTATACGCACGCCTCGTAGCCCGCATCCTCGACGGTGTCGCAGAACGCGACGACTATGTCGTGGTAATGGGAGGCTGCCGGCATCTCTCCGGCGTCGACCTTCTGCTTGAGCCTTCCGCCGTCCATGAGCTCGAAGTCTATGGCGAGAGGCATCTCTATATCGTACGGCTCCACGAGCTCTATCAGGTACCTCGCTTCTTCAACGGCCTCCTCTTCATTGAGAGCCTGCGAGAAGAAATACGCGCCGGTCATGATGCCCGCCCTGTTGGCGCCCTTCATGTTCTGTTTGAAATCGGCGTCTTCCACGAGCTCGCCCGTTTCGCCCTTCCGGAATCCAGCGCGCACCAAAACAAAGTCCGCCTCGCTGGATTTTACCTTCTTCCAGTTGATCTCGTCCTGGAACTCCGAGACGTCGATCCCGTGCACCTTTACATAGTCCTTGTATTTTTCTGCATGCGTCAGGCCTTCATCGGTCAGATGGATCTTTGATATTCCTCCGAAATATGAGACCGCCCTGAGTACGAGAGCTATAAGGCATATCAGGAGGACAGCTATCACCAGCAGCCTCACCCTTACTATGGCCGCCTTCTTCTCTCTTACCGTCCTGTCCTTTCCCTGGCGCTCTTTTGCAGTCCTGTCCCTTCCCTGACGCTCTTTCGCCTCAGCTGCCTTCTGCCTCGCCCTGGCGCGTCTTCTTTCAATATCTTCGTCTTTGTTTGTTCTCGACATCTTCTGCTAAAAATCCTCTGTATGCATGTACGGCATGAGCTCTTTTTCGAGCTCGGCCCTGTGGTGCTTCGTATAAATGCCCGGGAGACCTCCCGTGTGCATGAAAATGACATCAGAGCCCTTCGCTATGGCTCCGCTTTTCGCGCCGTCCACGATGGCTTCGAAGGTCTTTCCCGTATAGCAAGGATCGATAATGATCGCTTCCTTCCTTGCCAGGTAATACATGACGTCCCTTACCTCGGTAACGGCGTTGTTGTACGCCCCGTGGATGTATGCCGTGGTGAAATGAAAGTCGTCTCTCGTGATCCCGAAATCCCTGCCGTAGAACTTATCTATCCGCGCGCAGTAGTCTTCGAGCGCTCTGAGAAGCTCTTCGTCCTCATGGCCGGCCTCTCCGTACGGAAGAACGTTCACTCCGGTGAGACTGAGCTTCGATCCGCATTCCCTTAGCCCGATCAGAAGCCCGACGTATGTGGCCATGCTGCCGATGGTGACGTATACGGACGCCTCGGGGATGCCCGCCTCTTTCGCCTGTCTGTCGAGCTCCGCCGCGCACTCCGCATATCCGAGAATGCCAAGCTCGTTCGAGCCTCCCATCGGCACGTAGTATACCTTTTCGCCTTCAGCCTCGTACCTGTCGATGATCTTCTGCCTGCCGGTCTCCATGTCCTTCACAAAATGGACATTGCAGCCCAGCATCCCGTCGATCAGCAGGTTGGCGCTGATCTCGCCCGGATATTCATCGGCTGTTATGATCGCCGACTTAAGGCCGTATTTAGCCGCGACAGCAGCTGTGAGCCTGCCGTGGTTCGTTTGGGCGCCGCCCTCGGTTATGAGCATCGTGGCGCCCTGATCGAGGGCGTCCTTCAGAAAGTACTCGAGCTTTCTGAGCTTGTTGCCTCCCGTGGCAAGGTTTGTCAGATCGTCCCTTTTGCACCATACGTTCACGCCGAGATCCTCAGATACATTGGCGAGGCGCTCGAGCGGCGTAGGAAGGTGCAGTATCTCTGTCTTTTCATGTCCAAACAGCATAGATCATCCTCCGCAAAGCATTGGTTCGTAAATCGCGGCAATGCCGCATCAGTCATCAGCCATCATTATACCATAACGGGGCCTGTCCCCGTTAGCCATCTCTTACAGGGCCTGTCCCCGTTAGACGTCTCTTACGGGGCCTGTTGTGTATGGGCAGCCAGGTTTCTGCTTTTCATACACATTTTTGCCGGTCCGGTCCGCCACATAGACTGCTGAAGCTAATGATTTGTGTATGGACATGCCGATACCGTAAAACGATACACAGCTTTTCAAAAAAACTGTGTATCGTTTTGAGAATATGTACAGTCCATACACAAAACATACGGTTCGTGAGCTCATATCACTGCAGGACAAGGGCTTTTTGTGTATGACCGGCGGGGATCAGGCAGTTGATACACAATCCTACCTTCTTCTGCGGTCTTTTCCGCTGATCCTGTAGTATCTCGATTTCTCTTCGTACATGGCCTTGTCAGCTTCGCCCACGAGCTTCTCTGCCGTGCAGCCGGGGTTCTCATCCGAGACGGCAAATCCGACAGCAAGGCTGAGGCTCCTGTTTATCGTTCCCTGCCAGAAGACCGCTTCCGACTCCAGGCTGACAACGGTCCACTCGGCCTGCTCTCTGTTCATCTCTGCCATCACCACGAACTCGTCTCCTCCGGTGCGGAAGCATGTGCCGCTCCTGCCGAAGACCTTCTTTATGCAGTCGGCGGCGCCTCTGATAAGCTCGTCTCCGGCCTCATGTCCGAGATCGTCGTTGGTCTCCTTCAGTCCGTTCACATCTATGGAGAATGCCGTGACGCCCTCAGGCAGAGCTCCTTCGGCGTTCATTTTCTTGAGCATGTGCGAATACGCGTAACGGCTCTTCACGCCCGTGAGGGCGTCGGTATCGAGCTTGATTTTCTGCTTCAGGACCTTGTCGTCCAGAGCGAGCGCCAAATATTCTTCATACTGGATATACCACAGAGCCGCGCCGTATGTGATCGCGATATATACCGTGCGATAATCTCCCGGCAGAAATTCCTGCATCAGAAGGCCCGCTGCCGCCAGCACCATCACGGCGTACATCGAGGTGCGGTTCCTTCTTTTGAAAGCACGGCTGTATATGCACGTCTGTATCAGGACCAGGATCATGATCAGAAGACACAGCGCCAGGTAAAAGATGTAAAACTTCCCGTGAGTGTAGTGGTTATCCTGATCCACGACCACCATCCAGCCGGTGAAGCATGCGATTATCTGGAACACCGCATTTATGCCGATAACAGCATTAAGGATCCTGCGGGGCGTTCCTCTCATGCCCATCTGCACCGCAAATACGGCTCCTATCATAGGAGAGGACACATAATCGATGCATTTGACAGCGATCAGAAGGCCCGCAGGCAGACCTGCATTGCCGTCAAGTTTAAGCCCGCACCACTCCGCGAGAAACGAGACCGCGATCAGAGCGTAGGCAAGGTAAAGCAGACGCTTGTTTTCGTCAGAGAGCCGGTTGTTTTCCCAGACCATGACTCCCAGTATGGCAAGCGCCGCCAGAGACAGCATCATAATGCAGGTGTAGTAACTTATCACTGTAACGATCCCTCCTGTGGTATCTTTTCCCTATATGTCATACAAATCAAAGACCGGAACGGAGACTTCCATTAAAGCGCTTTAAGGAGCCCCGCCCCGGTCTTAGTTATCTTTTTTCTGCGCGTTTCTACGCGGCCTTGCCGGCTGCAGCGAGTATCCCCGTCGCTTCGAGCACCTCGCCGACTTCAGACACTGTATCGATCTCTATCTTTTCCTTTACCTCTTTTGCCACATCCTTCATATCGAACTCGTTGTCCTTCGGTATGAAGACCTTCGTGATGCCCGCGCGCTCGGCTGCCATCAGTTTCTCAGGCAGACCTCCTATAGGAGTCACGGCTCCGCGCAGCGCCACCTCGCCCGTCATCGCGATGTGAGGATCGACCACATGACCGGTCACGAGTGAGGATATCGCCGTTGTCAGCGCTATGCCTGCCGACGGCCCGTCCTTAGGGACCGCGCCCTCAGGCACGTGGATGTGAAGGTCGTTTTCGCTGAAGAGATCCGCCTTGTCCGGGAATATGGTCTTCACCAGACTTACCGCTATCCTCGCGGACTCCTTCATCACGTCTCCCAGCTGGCCGGTGATGATGATATCGCCCTTGCCCTTTGTGAACATGGTCTCGATGTAGAGTATCTCGCCTCCCACCGGCGTCCACGCAAGGCCGGTGACCACTCCCGCTTTAGGCGCAGGAAGCACCCTGCTGTGCGGGACAGGCCTTTCGTCCATCTCGCCGCGGACGGTATCCGCAGTGACATCGAACTTCTCTCCCGGATTCGAAGCGACCTTGACCGCGAATATGCGGCAGAGCTTGTCTATCTTCTTGCGAAGGCCCCTGACCCCCGCCTCCATGGTGTAGTCGGATATCATGGTCTCTATGGCCTCGTCGCTGACGCTCATGTCCTCAGGCTGTATGCCCATGCTTTCCATGGACTTCGGCACGAGGTGCTCCTTCGCGATATGCAGCTTTTCTGTCGGGGTATATCCGCTGAACTGGATGACCTCCATCCTGTTCAGAAGAGGCTCCGGTATCGTATCGGTCGTATTGGCCGTGCATATGAACATCACATCCGAAAGATCGTACGGCACGTTCATGTAGTGGTCGGTAAAGCTGTTGTTCTGCTCGGGATCGAGCACCTCCAGCAGCGCGCTCGCAGGGCTTCCGTGGAACGAATCCGAGAGCTTGTCTACCTCATCCAGCACCATGACCGGATTCGACACTCCGCTCTTGCTGATTCCGTCCATTATCCTGCCCGGCATAGCTCCGATGTACGTGCGCCTGTGTCCGCGGATGTCGGACTCATCGTGCACTCCTCCGAGGCTGACCCTCGAGTATTCTCTGCCGAGGGCCCTCGCGATGCTCCTTCCAATGCTCGTCTTGCCCGTTCCCGGCGCTCCCACGAAGAGGAGTATCGAGCCGGCCTGGCTGTTTTTGAGGTTCATCACGGCGATCTGCTGTATGATGCGGTCCTTGACCTTGTCGAGTCCGTAGTGATCCTCATCGAGTATCTTTCTGGCCTCTTCGAGATCTATATGCTGAGGCTCCGCCTTCTTCCACGACAGTCCGGTCACAAAATCCAGATAGTCGTAAAGCATGCCCGCCTCGGCGCCCTGGCCGCCCTCCTGCCTGAGCCTGTTGAGGACCTTGTCGGCCTCCTTTCTCGCAGTCTCGTTCATGCCGGACTCGGCTATCTTCTGCTCGAGCTGCCGGATGTCGCTTACGTTCTCCGGATGCATCTCGTCGAGCTCCTTCTGAAGGTGCTCCATCTGCTTCTTGATCGCCGACTCGCGGTACATCTGCTGATGCTCCTGCTGCTGCGAGGTCATCGCCTCGTTCGTGATGCGGCCGACCTCAAGGAAGCCGTATATCATCTCTTCGATGAGCTCGGCTCTCCGTGCAAGGCTGTCCTCTGCCAGTATGGCGTAGCGCCTCTCGTTCGTCTCGTCGATCCACGGCGAGACCGCGCTCGCCGCCTTTCCGAGCGAATCTATCTGCTTCAGCCAGTACTCGATCGAATCGCCCCATTCGAAGCCCGATGCGAATTTGCGCATCTCTTCGACCAGCTCCTCGGTCTTTCTTTTCTCAACATCAGCCGGCAGGTCTTCTATGTCCGGCCTTCTGCTGATGCTGAGGCTGATCGTGCGGTCCGGTTTTATCTCTATGTTCTCGATGTCCACTCTGTATCCGAGGCTCATCAGGACGAATCCCTGCCTGTTGACCTCCGTGACCGAAGCGGACACGCCGACGGGATAGAAGCTGTTCTCATCGAGCTCGTCAAAGCTTTTGTTTTCTTTCGCGACGATGAGGACAACCCTCTCTCCCGGCATGATCTCCCTGCTGCCGCTGGTCTTCTTTATCTGATCCAGTCCCATGTAGATCGAAGCACCCGGCGCAAGTATTATGTTGTATACAGGTACTACTATCATTTTATGCCCGTGTCCCTTTCCGGCGCCCTTTGCGCGGACGCCTGTTTTCAGATATAGCAATGGCGCATCACAGAGACGTTTGCAGTCCTCGTGAGATGCGCCGGTTCTGTCATTTCACTTCAGGCGGGAGACGTTTTCAGCCATCCCGCCTGAGTATTCTAGAATTTCAGTTTATCGAACTTCGACTTCTTCGGATAAGCGCTGTCCGGGATGGCTCCTGCCATCTCCTCTATGGCCTTCTTCTCTTTTCTGCTGAGCTTTGTCGGGACCTCGACCGTGACCTTGACATAAAGGTCGCCCTTTCTGCCGGTCCTGATATCAGGGACTCCCTTGCCCTTGAGCCTGAACGAAGATCCCGTCTGAGTGCCCGGAGCTATGGTATAGCTGTAGCTTTCGCCGAAGCCCGGCACCTGGACCTTCGCTCCCAGAGCCGCCTGATCGAATGTGATCGGCAGGTCGAGATAGAGGTCGTTGCCCCTCCTCTTGTAGGTGCTGTGAGGTCTTACGTTGACCACGATGTACAGATCGCCGTCAGGACCGCCGTTTTTGCCCGGCTCGCCCTGTCCTCTGACTGTCACGATGCTGTCGGTGTCCACTCCCGCAGGGATGTCCACCTTGATCTTGACGGTCTTCTTCTTTACGCCGGTGCCGCCGCAGTCAGTGCACGGAGTCTCGACGATCTGTCCGCTTCCGCCGCACTTAGGACATGTGGTGATGTTCTGGAACCTGCCGAACGGAGTGTTGCTCACCTGCGACACCTGTCCGGAGCCTCCGCACTGATCGCAGGTCTTCTTCTGTGTGCCCGGCTTGCATCCGCTTCCGCCGCATGTCTTGCACTTGACGGCCTTCGTCAGTTCTATCTGCTTGCTGCATCCGAAGAGAGCGTCGGTGAAGTCGATGGTGACAGTCTTCTGCAGGTCTCTTCCCTTCTGCGGACCGCTTCTTGATCTGCGCCTTGAGCCTCCCATGCCTCCGAACATGTCGAAGATGTCTTCGAAGCCCATGCCGCCCATGCCGCCGCCGAAGTTTCCGAAGCCGCCGAAACCGCCGAAGCCGCCCTGGCCCGCTCCGAAATTCGGGTCTACGCCTGCAAATCCGAATCTGTCATATTTGTCCTTTTTGTCAGGGTCGGAAAGTATCTCGTACGCCTCGTTGGCTTCCTTGAATTTCTCCTCAGCCGTCTTATCTCCCGGGTTCCTGTCCGGGTGATATTTCATGGCGAGCTTGTGATACGCCTTTTTTATCTCGGCATCCGATGCGCCCTTGCTGACCCCGAGGACCTCGTAATAATCTCTCTTGTCTGCCATAAATGTGTTTACCTTTCTGTCACGCCGGAGCGCGGGTCACCATGTGGCGCCCGCAGCCCCGGAATGTCATCATCGATTATTCGTCGTCGTCAACGACCTCGTAGTCAGCATCGACCGAACCGTCTTCATTGACGCTGCTTCCTCCGCCCATGTTGCCCATGTTAGGATCGAAGCCCATGCCGCCCATGTTGTTCGGGTCGAATCCCTGAGCGCCTGCGCCGCCCTGAGCGGCCTGCGCCTCCTGATAGATCCTCGTCGAGATCGGATAGAATGCGTTTGTCAGCGCTTCCATCTTAGTCTTCATCTCTTCGACATCGCCTGCGTCGACGGCCTTCTGGAGTTCGTCCTTTGCAGCCTCGACAGCCGCCTTCTCGTCAGCCGTGACCTTGTCGCCCAGCTCTCCGAGCTGCTTGTCGATCTCGAAGATCATGCCCTCGGACTGGTTCTTCGTCTCGACCGCTTCCTTCTGTTTCTTGTCTTCTTCAGCATACTGCTCGGCTTCCTTGATCTTTGCGTTGATCTCGTCCTCCGAAAGCTTTGTCGAAGAAGTGATGGTGATCTTCTGCTCCTTGCCTGTGGCCATGTCCTTGGCGCTTACATTCACGATGCCGTTGGCGTCGATATCGAATGTGACCTCGATCTGAGGGATCCCGCGAGGAGCCGGAGCGATGCCGCTGAGCTGGAATCTGCCGAGCGTGATGTTGCCGGCTGCCATCTCCCTTTCGCCCTGCATTACGTGGATGTCCACTGCAGTCTGGTTGTCCGCCGCCGTCGAGAAGATCTGGCTCTTCTTTGTAGGAATAGTAGTGTTTCTCTCGATCAGCTTCGTCGCCACTCCGCCGAGCGTCTCGATGGACAGCGACAGCGGCGTTACGTCGAGCAGCAGGATGTCGTTGACTTCGCCGGTCAGAACGCCCGCCTGGATGGCAGCGCCGATGGCCACGCACTCGTCAGGGTTGATGCCCTTGAACGGCTCCTTGCCCGTAACGTTCTTTACTGCTTCCTGAACAGCCGGGATCCTTGTCGAACCGCCGACCAGTATGACCTTGGCGAGGTCTGCCGAAGTGACTCCGGCGTCCTTCATCGCCTTGTGCATCGGCTCGATGGTCCTGTCAACGAGATCCTTTGTGAGCTGTTCGAATCTTGCTCTTGTGACGTCCATGTCCATGTGGAGAGGACCCGCATCGTTTGCCGCGATGAACGGCAGGTTGACCTTTGTGGTCTGAGCTGTCGAGAGCTCCTTCTTTGCCTTCTCGGCTGCCTCCTTCAGTCTCTGGAGAGCCATCTTGTCCTGTCTGAGGTCGATGCCGTTCTCCTTCTGGAAGCTGTCCGCCAGGAAGTTTACAAGAGCGTTGTCGAAGTCATCGCCGCCAAGGTGCGTATCGCCGTTGGTAGCGAGCACCTCGAACACTCCGTCGCCGAGCTCGAGCACGGATACATCGAATGTGCCGCCGCCCAGGTCATAGACCAGGATCTTGTGGCTTCCGGTGTCCTTGTCGAGTCCGTATGCCAGCGACGCAGCCGTAGGCTCGTTGATGATCCTCTTTACGTCGAGGCCGGCGATCTTGCCTGCGTCCTTTGTAGCCTGCTTCTGAGCATCGCTGAAGTACGCCGGGACCGTTATGACAGCCTCAGTGACCTTCTCGCCGAGATATGCCTCAGCGTCCGCCTTGAGCTTCTGGAGGATCATGGCCGAGATCTCCTGCGGCGTGTAGTCCTTTCCGCGCAGATTAACGGTGTAGTTCTCTCCCATGTGTCTCTTGATCGACGACACCGTGCCCTCAGGCTCTGTGATCGCGATCCTCTTTGCCGTTTCGCCGACGAGTCTCTCGCCGCTCTTTGTGAACGAGACCACCGAAGGCGTCGTTCTCATTCCTTCCGAATTAGTGATAACTGTAGGCTCACCGCCTTCAAGTACTGCTACGCAGCTGTTGGTTGTACCAAGATCGATTCCTATTACTTTACCCATTGTTGTTTCCTCCTGTATGTCTGAAAAGATTTGTTAACGTTTGTTCACTGCGACCATCGACGGCCGTATCACTTTGTCGTTCAGCTTGTATCCCTTCTGCAGGACCTTGCTGATCTTGTCGTTTTCGTATTCTTCTGTATTGTCCGTCATCACGGCGTTATGCACGTTCGGATCGAAGTCGAGCCCGAGCGCTTCTATCTCTTTGAGGCCGGCCTTCTCGAGAGCTGTCTTCAGCTGTTCGAAAATGAGCTGCATGCCCTTTGCGTAGGCTTCGACATCCTCAGTCTCGGTATCCAGCGCTCTTTCGAAGTTGTCCATCACCGGGAGAAGGTCTCCGACTATCCTTTCGTTGGCGAACGCGTGGATGTCGCTCTTTTCCTTTGCGGCCCTTCTTTTGAAGTTCTGGAACTCCGCCATCAGGCGCATGTAGCGCTCGGATTCCTGCTCTTCGGCAGGAGGCTCGTCCTTTTTCTCTTCAGGCTCTGCCTCAGCCTCTTCGCCGGCTCCGGATCTTTCTTCTGCATTATCTCCGGTCTTTGCCTCTTCAGGCCCGGCTTCTTCCGCTGTCTCTTCGGCGGCGGCTTCTTCAGTCACCTCTTCGGCAGCTGCCCTTTCCTTCTCTTCGGCATTGCCATCCTCGATGTGGATGCGCTTTGCTTTTTCCTTTGACATTATTTCCTCTTCCTTTCGATGGTTTTATTTTTCTTGCTGTCCCCGTCGTCCTTATTCAGCTCTTTATCGCTGTCACCCGGTCCGCTTCCGGCCGTCAGTCTGAACGATTCGCTCAGATTGTTGGTCAGATATTCCATGATCGATGTGACCTCGTCGTATTTCATCCTGGTCGGTCCTATGACTCCGATCTTTCCGACCAGCTTGCCGTCGACATGATACGATGCGGTGATCAGGGTGCAGTCCTTCATGGTGTCGTTCTCGTCGCCTATGGTCACCACGACGCCGTCGTCTCTGGCGAGCATCTTTTGGGTGAACCAGTCCTTTCTGGCGAAGAGCTCCATGAAATCCCTCGCCCTGTCTATGCTCGAGTACTCCGGAAGATCGAAGATGTTGGTCATTCCCTCCATGTACAGATTGACGTTGAGCATGTCTTCGAGGGTCCTTATGAAGCTCGGCATCACGTC
>Ga0310695_10007505_pt1 | contig 17374 bp, 10 predicted proteins | sample RumenRJG_04DNA_FD_203882 | JGI IMG/M metagenome (GOLD analysis project Ga0310695, IMG submission 203882) | Bovine rumen microbial communities from Lethbridge, Alberta, Canada - RJG_04 (v2) (version 2) | ecosystem: Host-associated > Mammals > Digestive system > Stomach > Rumen | place: Canada...
TGGTTTTCTGCTTTTGGTTCGGACATAACATTACTTTTATAGTTTTTATCACACTTTTCACCACCTTTGGATTTAGTATAATATTCCGAAACTATAAAAGTCAACATATTTTTATAACTTTTTATAACATCGTCTTAACTGTTAAAAGCCTCTTACCGATACGGACGCAAGAACCGAAACTGTCGGAAAAGGTACACCTGTACTGAATGATGACGGTGATATTGTATTGTACAGACCAAGTTCAAAGTATCGCTTTGCACATGATATTGCACTTCCCAAACATACAGCTTGGCAGCTGCCAAATGATTTTTCGGGAAGTATCTCCAACGGGCAAGCCAAAGAAATGCCTTTGTACGACAGTGAGAGCGATACCGTGTATATTTACAATGCGTATCAACCGGAAGTAATGGCGATGGAAAATGCCGACAGCCAGCCCATTCTTGACGGTGACGCAAAATCCGATACTTTCGGCACGGGCAAGCTGATTTTCCCCAACGGAGAGAATAAGCCCTATCTTACATACAGCAGCAGTCATAACTATGTATTGTCGGAATATTTCAGTTCGGCAGTCAAAAATTCGGTGAGTGTGATAAAAAAAGCCCCTGCGTTGAGAAATATCCGTTCCACAGCCGATTTTGACGGGCGTGATTTTCAGGGACAGGTTATTAAAGAAATAGACGGCGAAACATATATACTTATCGGAAATGAAGATCAGCTCCGTGCGATAGGTACAGACCAAGATGTTTTTACACCTGTATATCAAATGAAGCGTGATGGTGTGCGATATGTGGTAGATACCGACGACAATGGCAATCAAATTATATTGTACGGCGGTGATGCCGACCTTTTATCAGACCAAAACGGATACGGAACTTACGGTTTTCATCAGATAAACGATACGGCAGGAAACAGGTATTATGCCGGTGCGGATCCGGAAACGGGAAATGTATATACAAATGCCACTAATGTTACAAATAACAAGAACAGTTTGACAGAAGCAAGCTGGAAAACGGGTGAAAAATATACCAACAAGGCAAATTACATTGTATTCAGAGATATAGACTTAGAATACAGACTTTGGACACCGAAAATGTTTCACGGTACAATGACGGGTGCAAAAGCTGTACAATCGGGTGAAACGCTCTGGAACGGTACGGAAATCAATACGGATAATCGCCCTGTTATATCTCATATCAGTATCAATCAAACTGCACCAATCAATATAGATGATTATTGCGGTGTGGGATTTTTTGCCACGCTCACTCCCAAAGACGGTGGTCCCGAAACCGTGAGTGTTAAAAATATCGAATTGAATGAAGTGTCCGTAAACAATTCCGCTACACAGATTACAGCTCCCGAAACTCTTATAAGCGGATTGACAAGTCTTGTAGGTGGCGGAGTGGGATTAGCTGTTGATACTCTGTTATATCCTCTTACAGGTGTACATTTTAATTTGTCACAGGCATTGTCGGACTTGCTCGATGCAAAATTGAATGACCGTTCCAATCTCGCAACAGGTGCATTTGCAGGCAGAGTGAAAGGCAAAGCCGAAATTAAAAATTGTGCGGTTACAGGCTCGGTCAGTGTTACAAGCGTGAATGACAGAACAGGCGGTTTTATCGGATACAGTGACGGTGAAGAAAAATATGATCCGTTGTCGGGGGTGCTTGGCAGCTTGGTGAATTTGCTTGCAGATGTTTTGAATATTATACCGGGTGTAGGTCTGGGAGATTTGGTGACGATATTGCTTGACAACGCCCTCCCTGTCGGAAAAATTATACCGATAGGATATGACAATCCCGTCATCAGAAACTGCGAAGTTGACGGACTTGCAGGCGGTATCGGACAGACTAACACAAGTTTCAACGGTGGATTTATCGGTCAGCAGACAGGTACGATTATTGAAAACTGCGAAGTCAAAAACAGCAGTTATATTGTGCAGGCTGAAAAGTTCGGAGGAGGGTGGTTGAATACAAAAACCTGATTGTGAGGAAAACATGGGACGATGATAATGATTTCAATAAAAAACGCCCCGAAAGCATAAAAGTCCGTATATGGCAGTATAACTACTCCGATGAAAGCAGAACGCAGGAAATTCTTGACAGTGACGGCAATTCCACAAAGATGATATATCGTAAGCTTGACGGTGTGAACAGTGACGGATTTATTGAAATTTCAAAAAACACAGGTGACAACAATATCTGGGAATATATTGCATTAAATCTGCCTGCTGCATCTGAATCGTTACCCAAAAATGATGAAACGGATAAAAAAAGCAAAATATATTATTCCTATCGCATAGAGGAAATTTCTGTTGACGGATATATCACAAGTATAAGCTATAATATATCGGATACGGAATTTTTGATAAGCATCACAAACAGTATCAAATCCAATCTTCTCCCGAATACAGGCGGTCAGGGTGTTATGATATTTATTTTCGCAGGCTTTGGAGTGTTCGTGTTTGCGTTGTATAGGTTTATAAGAGTGAAGTTAAAGTATTATATAGAATATATCAATTAACTTGGTTTGCAGTACCGATTAAAAGTATATTTGCACCCTTTTTAAACAAAATAAAAAAAGCAGTATCTGAGGAGTGACTTTCAGATACTGCTTTTTTATATCATGAATGACATCGCTGTAATCCCCTGTCACGATGTCATCATAAACTTTTTCAATCATGGTCCTGCAAAGCGTCAAAACCTGTTTCACCTGTTCTGATTTTCACAACGTCTTCCACATCATAGATGAATATTTTGCCGTCACCGATATGTCCTGTATAAAGTGCCTTTACAGCCGTGTCAACTACCGTTTTTACAGGTATCCTGCTGACTACTATATCTATTCTTATTTTCGGCAGAAGATTCATTTCAACTGCAACGCCTCTGTAATATTCCGTATTGCCTTTCTGAGTGCCACAGCCGAGTACCTGCGTAACAGTCATACCCGTAATGCCGATTTCTGTCAAAGCTGTATTCAGTTCGGTGAATTTGCTCTGCTTTGTCACGATACTGATATTTGTCAATTTCGGTCTGTCTTTATCGGCAGATTTCTCAACAGGTGTGAGAAGATTGACTTCAACAGCCTTTTCGGGCGGTACAGAGCCTTTTTCATCTGATTTTCCCGTCAACACCTGCGGTACAGGCATGAAGTCTGCATAAGAGCTTGAAAGACCGTGTTCCGTGAGGTCAAGCCCTTTGACTTCTTCATCTTTTGATGCACGAAGTCCTATTGTCTTTTTTATCACAAAGAAAATTATCGTCATGAAAATCGCTGTATATACACCGATACAGAGTATGCCTAAAAGCTGTTTGCCAAGCTGTGTAAATCCTCCGCCATAGAGTAAACCGAGAGTTGCTTTATCTTTTGAGAAAATACCTACTGCGATAGTGCCCCAAATGCCATTACACATGTGAACGGCAACCGCTCCGACAGGGTCATCTACTTTCAATTTGCTGTCCACCACTTCAACGGCTATGACAACCAGTATGCCTGCCACAATGCCTATGATAAGTGAGCCTAAAATATCGACTGTGTGACAGCCTGCCGTAATAGCTACAAGTCCTGCAAGTGAGCCGTTGAGCGACATGGAAACATCGGGCTTTCCGTTCTTTATCCATGTATATACCATTGTTGCACAAGTTGCGGCAGCAGGAGCAACTGTTGTTGTGGCGAATATCTGTGCAAGCTGTGTAACATCTGTGGCAGCCGCACCGTTAAAGCCATACCAGCCAAACCAGAGAATGAATACACCCAATGCACCAAGCGTTAAACTATGACCGGGAATAGCACGGGGCTTTCCGTCTTTTGAATATTTGCCGATACGTGGGCCGACCATTGCTGCACCGATAAGAGCAGATATGCCGCCTACGGTATGGATACAGGCAGAACCTGCAAAATCCACAAATCCAAGTTGTGCCAGCCAGCCCTGACTGTTCCACACCCAGCCGGCTTCAATGGGATATACTACAAGGCTGATAAGTCCGCTATAAATGCAATATGAAATAAATTTTGTCCTTTCAGCCATTGCTCCCGAAACGATAGTGGCAGCCGTTGCACAGAATATCAAATTGAATACAAAGCTTGACCAAGGAAAATTATTAAAATCCGTGAAAATATCCAAGTTCGGTACACCGATAACTCCAAAAAGGTAATCTTCCGACATCATCAGACCAAATCCCAAAAAGATAAACATGATAGTTCCTATACAGAAATCCATGAGATTTTTCATAATGATGTTGCCGGCATTCTTTGCCCTTGTAAATCCTGTTTCCACCATTGCAAAACCGCACTGCATGAAGAATACAAGAGCCGCACCTATCAGAAACCATATACTTATGGTAAAAGCGTTGGCTTGTTTAACAGCCTCCTCAACAGCCGTGTTTATCATAACGGTATCCATAAATTGTCACCTTTTTTCTTTTTATTCCTTTTATCTGCGGAGAGCGGTATTCCAACTCCACTCTCCACTCTCAACACTCCACTCTAATGAATGAATATCAAACTCCAAACAAAATCTCACCGTATGACGGATAGGGCCAGTATTTTGCAGAAGTCTTTCTTTCCATAGAGTCGCCTATTTCTCTGAGTTCGTTCATAAGCGTAAATACAGTATTACGATAGTATTTTGCAAGTGTAAGGCTGTCTGAATGATAATTAACAGCGTTTTCGACAGCTCTTTTCAATTCCTCCGTTTTCTTTGCAAAAGCCTCACACTCTGCTGAAAGCGTTTCGATAAGGGTAGTTTCGGGATAAACGGAAAATGACGGTGAAAGCGATTTTTTGGCAATAGCCGTGTCTGCCAATTCTTTTACGAATGAGATAACAGACGGAAGCATATTTTTTTCAGCCATTTCAACCATTGTGAGAGCCTCTATGCGGATCTGTTTTGCATACTGTTCCAGCTCTATTTCATATCTTGCCAAAATTTCGGGTTCGTTCAAAATGCCGTTTTTCACGAACAAATCTATATTTTTCCTGTCGATATAGTGTTCCATGGCTTCGGGAAGTGAGCGGTAATTGCAAAGACCTCTTTTTTCAGCCTCTTTCACCCACTCGTCAGAATAGTTGTCACCATTGAAAATGATATTCTGATGTTCTGTCAAAGTCTTTTTAACGAGTTCTTTCAGAGCAGTTTCAAGGTCATCTGCATTGACTAACTCATCATAGAATTGTGAAAGTTCTTCGGCAACCATTGTATTAAGCATATAATTCGGACAGCCGATATTAAGAGATGAGCCCAATGCTCTGAATTCAAATTTATTTCCCGTGAATGCAAAGGGTGAAGTTCTGTTTCTGTCGGAAGTGTCTTTCTTGAAGTCGGGCAGAACGTCAACACCTGTCAGCATTTCTTTTTTAAGTGCGGATTTGTATTCACTGCCGTTGATGATGGAATCCACCATAGCACCCAAATCGTCACCGAGATACATGGAAATAATTGCGGGCGGTGCTTCGTTTGCACCAAGTCTATGGTCATTTCCTGCCGAGGCTACTGTTAATCTCAACAAATCCTGATATTCATGTACAGCCTTTACGACAGCTGCAAGGAATAATTGAAATTGAAGATTGTTTTCGGGATTTTTGCCGGGGTCAAGCAGATTTTCGCCCGTGTTGGTAGAGATAGACCAGTTATTGTGCTTGCCCGAGCCGTTCACGCCTGCAAAGGGCTTTTCATGCAAAAGACATACCAATCCATGTTTTTCAGCCGTCTTTTTCATCACTTCCATAGTCAGTTCATTGTGGTCTGTGGCAATATTGGAAGTTTCAAAGATAGGTGCAAGCTCATGTTGTGAGGGTGCAACTTCATTGTGTTTTGTCTTTGCAAAAATGCCGAGTTTCCACAATTCTTCGTCAAGGTCATTCATAAATGCCGCAACCCTTGTCTTGATAGAACCGAAATAATGGTCCTCCAATTCCTGTCCTTTTGGTGCAGGTGCTCCGAAAAGCGTTCTGCCTGTGAAAATCAAGTCGGGGCGTTTGTCATATATTTTTTTATCTATGAGAAAATATTCCTGTTCGGGACCTACTGTTGTAGTTACTCTTGTAACGTCTGTTTTGCCGAGAAGATGAAGAACTTTTACGGCAACACTGCTCAATCTCTCCATAGAACGGAGCAGAGGTGTTTTTTTATCAAGGATTTCGCCTGTGTAGGAACAAAAAGCTGTCGGAATATATAAAGTTTTATCACGGATAAATGCAGGCGAAGTCGGGTCCCATGTGGTATATCCTCTTGCTTCGAAAGTTGCACGGATACCGCCCGAGGGGAAACTTGATGCATCAGGCTCGCCTTTAATCAGCTCTTTGCCCGAAAATTCCATAATAATCTGACCGTCGTCAACGGGATAAATGAAACTGTCATGCTTTTCAGCAGTAACTCCCGTCATAGGCTGAAACCAGTGCGTATAATGCGTACAGCCCATTTCAACTGCCCATTCTTTCATGGCGTTGGCTACTGCGTTTGCTACGCTGATATCCAACGGTTCACCGTTTTTAACGGTCTTTTTCAGAGCCTTATAAGTGGCGGTGGGAAGTCTTTCCTGCATTTTTCTTTCATTGAAAACCATACTGCCGAACATTTCGGGTACATTTGCCATAATCAATTCACTCCTATTTTTTCTTAAAAAAACATAAAGGCATTGCAAGCATCATTGCTTACAACGCCTTTGTTGTTTCAATGGTTGCATTATACGCCATTCAATTTCATTTGTCAATACCCTTTTGCATTTTTTTTTAAAAATCCTGCAAATTATTTGAAAATAATTCTTTTAAAGCTAATATTTAACCCGAATATGAATAATTTTTTAACAAAAATGCAATTTAGGCTTGACAAACTTGCATGACGGCTTTATAATAAGCCATGTAATCCCAAAAATGAGAGGAAGATATTTTATGAACCCCGTAAATTTGTATGATAAATCATTTGAGCATGATAACTGCGGAATAGGTGCGGTTGTCAATATCAAAGGCATTAAATCACACAAAACAGTTGAAGATGCTCTGACGATAGTTGAAACCCTTGAACACCGTGCAGGCAAAGATGCCGAGGGAAAAACAGGCGACGGTGTGGGAATACTTCTTCAGATTTCACATAAATTCTTTAAGAGAGTGACAGATGAAATTTCCATTCAGCTTGGCTCTGAAAGAGATTATGCAGTAGGTATGTTTTTCTTTCCTCAGAATGAACTGAGAAGAAATCAAGCTAAAAAAATGTTTGAGATAATTGCAGAAAAAGAGGGGCTTGATGTTCTTGGTTGGAGAGAAGTGCCATCACAGCCCGATGTATTGGGCACAAAAGCCCGTGAATGTATGCCGAATATACAGCAATGTTTTATCAGTCGCCCCGAGGGTGTCAAGAAAGGTCTTGACTTTGACAGAAAGCTTTATGTGGCAAGGAGATTTTTTGAACAGAGTAATGAAGATACTTATGTTGTATCGCTTTCAAGCCGTACTATCGTTTATAAAGGAATGTTCCTTGTGGGCGATTTAAGGAGATTTTTCCTTGATTTGCAGGATAATGACTATGAATCGGCTATTGCCATCGTACACTCAAGATTTTCAACCAATACTTTTCCGAGTTGGCAGAAAGCTCACCCAAACAGAATGATTGTCCACAACGGTGAAATCAATACTATCCGTGGAAATGCTGATAAAATGCTTGCCCGTGAGGAAACCATGACTTCGGAATATCTCATGGGTGAAATGGATAAAGTTATCCCTGTGGTAAATCCCGAGGGAAGCGACTCTGCAAGGCTTGACAATACGCTTGAATTTCTTGTCATGAGCGGAATGGATTTGCCTTTAGCAGTTATGATAACCATTCCCGAGCCTTGGGACAATAACCATGCCATGAGCCAAAAAAAGCGTGATTTTTACCAATACTATGCAACCATGATGGAGCCTTGGGACGGTCCTGCGTCTATCTTATTTTCTGACGGTGACATTATGGGTGCAGTCCTTGACAGAAACGGTTTAAGACCGTCACGCTATTATATAACCGATGATGACAACTTGATTTTATCATCTGAAGTGGGTGCTTTGCCCGTACCGGCTGAAAAAATTGTCTGCAAAGAAAGACTTCACCCCGGCAAAATGCTTTTAGTCGATACCGTTCAGGGCAGATTGATTGATGATGACGAAATAAAAGAATATTACGCTTCAAGACAGCCTTACGGAGAATGGCTTGACGCTAACTTGATAAGGCTGAAATATCTGAAAGTACCAAATGCAAAGGTTGAGGAACATCCCAGAGCAGAAAAACGCAAACTTCAAAAGGCATTCGGCTATACATACGAAGATGTTATGAATACAATTTTACCAATGGCAAAAGACGGTAAAGAGCCTATTGCCGCTATGGGAAGTGATAAGCCATTAGCTGTACTTTCAAAGCAGCCTGTACCGCTTTTTGACTACTTCAAGCAGATTTTTGCACAAGTCACCAATCCGCCTATTGACGCTATCCGTGAAGAAATCGTCACTTCCACCACAATTTATATCGGTGAAGACGGCAATATCTTGGAAGAAAAGCCCGACAACTGCAAGGTTATCAAAGTAGTTAATCCTATTCTCACTTCAACAGGTATGCTGAAATTGAAAAAAATGAATATATCGGGCTTTAAAACAGCCGTTATCCCTATTCTTTATTATAAAAATACAAAGCTTTCAAAGGCGATAAAAAGACTTTTCATAGAGGCTGACAAGGCTTACAACAACGGTGCAAATATACTCATACTTTCCGACAGGGGAGTTGATGAAAACCGCCTTGCCATACCGTCATTACTCGCTGTATCGGCTTTACATCAATATCTTGTTGCAACAAAGAGAAGAACTTCTCTTTCCATCGTGCTTGAAAGCGGTGAGCCGAGAGCCGTTCACCATTTTGCAACGCTTTTAGCCTACGGTGCAAGTGCGATAAACCCGTATCTTGCCATTGAAACCATACATGAATTGATCCATGATGAATTTCTTGATAAAGACTATTATGCAGCCGTTAATGATTACAATGACGCTATTTTACACGGCATTGTAAAAATTGCCTCTAAAATGGGAATTTCAACTCTGCAATCTTATCAAGGTTCAAAGAATTTTGAGGCTATCGGATTAAGCAAAGAACTGATTGACGAATATTTTACGGGCACTGTAAGCAGAATAGGCGGCATTACTCTCGAAGATATCGAAAACACCGTTGACAGCCTGCATACAGCCGCATTTGACCCGTTGGGACTTGAAACTTCTCCCGAACTGCTTTCGGGCGGTCAGCACAAGGCAAGAAGCGGAAAGGAAACACATCTTTACAATCCGTGTACAATACACGCTTTACAGACTGCCACAAGAAACAATGATTATGAATTATATAAAAAATATTCGGCAATGCTCAATGAAGAAATGTCACCCGTGAATATCCGTGGACTGCTTGACTTTAACTTTGCGGAAAATCCCGTTCCGCTTGATGAAGTGGAAAGTGCCGATTCCATTGTAAAGAGATTTAAAACAGGTGCTATGTCCTATGGTTCTATATCGCAGGAGGCACATGAAACACTTGCATTGGCTATGAATAAAATAGGCGGTAAGTCCAATTCGGGCGAGGGCGGTGAAAGTCCCGAACGCTTGCAGACAAAAGGCACTTCACAGAACAGATGTTCCGCCATAAAGCAGGTTGCAAGCGGAAGATTTGGTGTAACTTCGGAATATCTCAATTCAGCCGATGAACTTCAAATTAAAATGGCTCAGGGTGCAAAACCGGGCGAGGGCGGTCATCTTCCCGGAAATAAAGTCTATCCGTGGATAGCAAAAACAAGACATTCCACCCCCGGAGTATCACTCATTTCACCTCCTCCCCACCATGATATTTACTCAATAGAAGATTTGGCACAACTCATATATGACTTGAAAAATGCCAATAAAAAGGCGAGAATTTCCGTTAAACTCGTATCGGAAGCAGGTGTTGGAACGGTTGCGGCAGGTGTTGCAAAAGCCGGTGCAGGAGTTATCTTGATTTCGGGACATGACGGTGGAACAGGTGCAGCTCCCGGAAGTTCTATCTATAATGCAGGCTTGCCGTGGGAACTCGGTTTGGCTGAAGCTCATCAAACTTTGATTTTGAACGGCTTGCGTGATAAAGTGATTATTGAAACAGACGGTAAATTGATGACAGGCAGAGATGTAGCAGTTGCCGCCATGCTGGGTGCAGAGGAATTCGGCTTTGCCACTGCACCATTGGTAACTTTGGGTTGTGCCATGATGCGTGTATGTAATTTGGACAGTTGCCCGTTTGGTGTTGCAACGCAAAATCCCGAACTCCGCAAACGCTTTGCAGGCAAACCCGAATATGTTGTTAATTTCATGTATTTTGTGGCAAATGAACTCCGTGAGTATATGTCAAAACTCGGTGTAAAGACGGTTGACGAACTTGTCGGAAGAACGGATTTACTGAAAAAGAAAGACAATCTCAATGCCCGTGAACAAAAAGTTGACTTGTCATTGATTTTAAATCACGATTTTTCGGGCGAAGCAATTCACTATAACGAAAAATCGCTTTATGACTTCAAATTGTCGGAAACGGTTGATGAAAAAATCCTTTTGAAGAAATTCAATAAGGCACTCCGTACAGGCGAGCCTAAAACCGTTGAAATAGACATCAAAAATACAGACCGTTCACTTGGAACGGCTCTCGGTTCCGAAATCACCGTGAAATACGGCAATACACTTCCCGATGATACATACAAAGTAGTTTGCAACGGTTCGGGCGGTCAGAGTTTCGGTGCATTTATCCCGAACGGTCTGACACTTGAACTCAAAGGCGACAGCAACGATTATTTTGGAAAAGGTCTTTCGGGCGGTAAATTGGTGGTATATCCCCCCGAACATTCCAAATTCAAGGCAGAAGAAAATATCATTGTCGGAAATGTTGCCCTTTACGGTGCGACAAGCGGCAAGGCATTTATCAACGGTGTTGCGGGAGAGCGTTTCTGCGTGAGAAATTCGGGTGCAACGGCAGTTGTCGAGGGTGTCGGTGAACATGGCTGTGAATACATGACAGGCGGTACAGCCGTTATTTTGGGCAGAACAGGCAACAACTTTGCGGCCGGAATGTCGGGCGGTGTGGCTTACGTTCTTGATGAACACCATCACTTGTATAAACGTCTTAATAAAGAGTTAGTGGAATGTTCCGAAGTATCTTTAAAGGAGGATATTGAAACTCTCCGAAATCTCATCTCGGAACACGTTTCCGCAACAGGTTCGCCCAAAGCCGAAAATATATTGACACACTTTGAGGAATACCTGCCGAAATTCAAGAAAATCATACCGCATGATTATAGAATTGTTACAGAAGCCATTAAACAGCACAAACAAAACGGTTTAGACGAAGAACAGGCGAAAATATCGGCTTTTTACGAGCTGATACAGTCACGTTAAAGGAGAGGAATTTTTATGGGAAATCCATTTGGATTTATGGAATATCAGAGAAAAGAGCCGTTGTGCAGTTCTGTAAAGGAACGTATCGGGAATTACAATGAATTTCATACGCCTTTATCGCAAAAAGAACAGAAAATGCAGGGTGAACGCTGTATGAACTGCGGAGTACCGTTCTGTCAGTCGGGAATGATGATAGGCGGAATGATTTCGGGGTGTCCTCTTAACAATCTTGTGCCCGAATGGAATTATCTTGTCAGTATCGGTGCATGGAAACAGGCTTATGAAAGACTGAAATTAACAAATAACTTTCCCGAATTTACATCAAGGGTATGTCCTGCCTTGTGTGAAAAGGCTTGTACCTGCGGTGTAAACGGTGAGCCTGTTACGACACGTGCCAATGAATACAGCATTATTGAACAGGCTTACAGCGAGGGATATGCAAGACCTCAGCCCCCGAAAGTCAGAACAGGCAAGAAAATTGCCGTCATTGGTTCAGGTCCTTCAGGCTTGGCGGTGGCTGACCAGCTTAATAAAAGAGGTCACACGGTAACAGTGTATGAACGTTCCGACAGAGTGGGCGGACTGCTTATGTACGGCATACCCAACATGAAATTGGAAAAGCACGTTGTCAACAGGAAAATCGACATCATGAAAGCAGAAGGTATCACTTTCATTACAAATACAGACGTCGGAAAAGACATTTCGGCAGAGGATATTTTAAAGCAGTATGACAGAGTTATTTTAGCGTGCGGTGCGTCAAATCCCCGTGACATAGCCGTAAAAGGCAGAGAGGCTAACGGCATTTACTTTGCGGTTGATTTCCTCAAATCCACGACAAAAGCACTTTTGGACAATACGGAAGATTATATCAGTGCAAAGGATAAAAATGTGATAGTGATAGGCGGTGGCGATACGGGAAATGATTGCGTGGGAACGTGTGTTCGTCACGGTGCAAAGAGTATCATGCAGTTGGAAATGATGCCGAAACTCCCCGAAACACGTGCCGAAAACAATCCGTGGCCCGAATATCCGAGAGTATTCAAGACGGATTACGGTCAGGAAGAAGCTGCCGAAGTATATGGAAACGACCCGAGAGTTTATCAGACTACCGTTAAGGAATTTCTTGCAGATGAAAATAATAATTTAACGGGTGCAGTACTTGTCAAAGTGAAGTTTGAGGGCGGAAAAATTGTGCAAGTCGAGAACAGTGAATATACTGTAAATGCAGATTTAGTGTTGATAGCAGCAGGATTTCTGGGAAGTGAAAGCTATATTTCGCAGGCTTTTGACATTCAGACAGATAAAAGAAGTAATATTTTCACGGAAAAAAATTCGCATAAGACAAGCAGGGATAAAATATATACAGCAGGAGATGTGCATATAGGTCAATCTCTTGTAGTGCGTGCGATACGTGAGGGCAGGGACTGTGCAAAGGAAGTTGACTTTGATTTAATGGGCTATACCAATTTGTAAGGGGAATTTTTTATGAAAATAAATGACAATTTTGAAAAGCTTGTTCCAAATTATCTTTTTGCGGACGTTGCGAGAAAAACAAATGAATTTGCAAAAGCAAATCCCGATAAGGAAATTATCCGCCTGGGGATAGGTGATGTTACTTTACCGCTTTCCAATGCTGTTGTTGACGCTATGAAAAAGGGCTGTGAAGATTTGAGATATAAAGAAACTTTCAAAGGCTATCCCGAATATGAGGGCTATGACTTTGTAAGGCAGGCTGTTGCCGATTATTATAAAAGTTTCGGTGTCAGCGTGGATTACAGTGAAGTTTTCATATCGGACGGTGCAAAATCCGACTGCGGAAATATAGGCGATATTTTCTCAAAAGATAATATTGTGTTAGTTCCCGACCCTGTTTATCCTGTATATGTTGATGCCAATATCATGTCGGGCAGAAAAATCATTTATGCAAGTTCGTCAAAAGACAATCATTTTCTTGCCATGCCCGACAGAAATGTAAAAGCTGATATTATTTATATCTGTTCCCCGAATAATCCCACGGGTGCGGCATACAATGCCGAACAACTCAAAGCATGGGTAAATTACGCACTTGAAAATAATGCCGTTATTTTGTACGATGCGGCTTATGAGGCATTCATACAAGACGATTTGCCACGCTCGATTTTTGCAATAGACGGTGCAAGGGAATGTGCCATAGAATTGTGTTCACTCTCGAAAACGGCAGGTTTTACGGGAGTACGCTGTGGATATACAGTCATTCCGAAAGAACTTTCAAGAGGCGGTCACAAACTGCATGATATGTGGTACAGACGGCAGGCAACGAAATTCAACGGAGTTTCATGGGCTGTACAGTGCGGTGCTGCTGCCGTATTCGGCAAAGACGGACAGAAACAATGTCTTGAAAATATCGCCTATTACCGCCAAAATGCTAAAATCATTTCTGATATGCTTGACGAATTGGGAATTTACTATACAGGCGGAAAAAATTCGCCTTATATATGGCTGGAATGTCCGAATAAAATGGGCAGTTGGGAATTTTTTGACTATCTGCTTGAAAATGCGGGAGTAGTCGGCACTCCCGGAGAGGGCTTTGGAGAATGCGGAAAAAACTATTTCAGAATGACTTCTTTCAACTCCCATGAAAAAACACTTGAAGCTGTACAGAGAATTAAAAGTATTATTTGACTGAAAACTTACACAACCGACAAAAGCGACAGGTTTAGAACTTGTCGCTTTTATCTATGCATGAAATGTTTATAGGAATGTGTCCCCGATTTTTAACTTCTGCCCCATCGGGGCAAAAGTTAAAGATAAGCTTTAAATTTGCTCTTACAGAAATATACCCCGATTTTAACTTCTGCCCCATCGGGGCAAAAGTTAAGGACAATCTTCAAAATTACCCTTGAAAATATGCTTTGAAATTATATATAATAATAAAAAAACTTTGGAGGAGAATTTATGTATAAAATAATTTCCGTTGCAAATCAAAAAGGCGGAGTGGGAAAAACGACAACTGCCATGAATGTAGGCGTAGCACTCAGGCTTGCAGGAAAAAGGGTTCTGCTCATAGACCTTGACCCGCAGGCAAACCTTTCAACGTATCTTGACTTTGACCGCACCTTTGACGAGAAACCGACGATAAGTCATCTTATGATGACGGCAATAGGACAGATGAAGAAACTTGAAGATGTCAAGCAGTATATCAGGCATAACGAAGTAAATGACATTGATTTCATTCCGTCTGATATAAATCTTGCAAATGCGGATTGTTATTTAGCAGGCGTTATTTCAAGGGAAACCGTTCTGAAAAGAATGCTTTCAAAGGATATAGTGGAAGATTATGATTATATAATAATAGACTGCCTGCCGTCGCTTGGTGTATTGCTGATGAATGCACTTGTTGCCAGCAACGGAGTTATCATTCCCGTTCAGGCACAAAAATTTGCATTTGACGGGCTTGGTATGCTCAATAATATATTTGAGCAGGTAAAAGAAACTTTAAAGCCCGATTTGGAGATAATAGGAGTTCTGCCGACAATGGTAGATAATACCAATGCAAGCAGACGCATTGTTGAACAGCTTAAAGAAAGCTACAATGAAAAGCTTTTTCATACAGTCATTCACAGAGCCACGGAAGCCGTTGAAAGTACGGCTAAACATAAAAGTCTTTGCATTTATAAAAACAGGCTTGGCGAGGAATATAAGGCATTAGCCTCAGAGATAACGGAAAGGATAGAAAAGAAATGACACAATTCAATTTTTCTGCCATGCTTTCACAGGAAAATCAAGTAAAGCAAATTCCTGTTGATATGCTTGTACCGTATCATAACCACAATTTTACTCTTTACGAGGGTGAAAGACTTGATGACATGGTTGAGAGTATCAAAGCAAACGGAGTAATGACACCGATAGTAGTTCAGCCGTTTAATGATAAATATGAAATACTTATCGGTCACAACCGTTGGAATGCGTCAATAATAGCAGGAAAGGACTTTGTGCCGGCAGTCATAAAAGAACATCTTACGGAGGAAGAAGCCGAAATATATGTGATAGAAAGCAATCTCATTCAAAGAGGTTTCGGTGAATTAAAGCCCTCCGAGCAGGCAAAAATATTGTCTTCACGCTATGAGAGTATATTTTCCCAGGGAAAACGTACAGATATTATCAATGAACTTATGGCACTCGAAGGAAAGCTTTCCGAAAAAAAGCATAATTCAAGAGAAAAAGTCGGTGAGGAATACAATTTAAGCAGGAATACGGTTGCAAGACTTCTTAGGATAGATAAACTTTATGACGGTATAAAGTCGTGGGTGGATAACGGAGATTTGTCGGTAAGGGCGGGAGTTGAGCTGTCATATCTGAGCCAAGACAGGCAGGAGGAATTATACAAGGCAAATACAGACTTTGACACGGGCATGATTTTGAAAAAAATAAGTGAAAAGACTGCAAGGGAATTAAGAAAAGAATCTCCCGAAAAGCCTGTAAAGGAAATTCTCTCAAATAAGAAGTCCGATACAAAAAGTATCAAGATAGATTCCGAAGTATATGAGAGATATTTCGGGGGAATGAATTCAAAGGAAATAGCACTTGTGGTTGAACAGGCTTTGAAAATGTATTTCAATTTAGATTGATTTCTTTAGTAAACGACAAAATAAATCGCCCTATGTCATTCCGAGCGAAGCGAGGAATCTTTGAAAGATTCTTCGTCACTTCGTTCCTCAGAATGACAAAAGGAAATTTTCAGTGACGTTTACTATAACTATCAAAAAATATCGGTTCATATCAGCTTGCCAATCAGTATTAAAATAAACATATTTAAAATAATATCAAAAACCGCTTGAAAAATTAAAATTCGGGCGGTTTATTTCATATCAAATTAGACGGACATTTTTTTCCGATTGATTTGCAATACACATTTGAATGCCTCAAGATTTCGCTCAGAACGCTCTCACGGGCATTTAAACGGCTCGGGAGTAAATTTTATACCCCTGCAAAAAAATCGCTGTATGAGGCTCTCAGAACGTCATACAGCGAAGTTTCTTTAAAAGAATATTGTTTAAGGTGTCGGGTTTTCGGGGAAATTGATTATTTTTCCGTTGGTTATACAATCGGAAAAATTTCCCTCTGCCCAGCATGAAGATGTGCCCCAGTTTGGAGTTATTTGAAATTTGAAGTCCTCTGAGGGATTTACAGTAAAAGTTACTTCTTGCGTAGGGGTGTCTGCATCAAGCTGAATTGTATAAAATATACTTTCATTATTGCCTTTAAATAACCTTACACGGCAATAACCTGTTTCGGCACTTGAATTTTCCGTTCTCGAAATCGTAACGGTATATTCCTTATCTTTTGTCAAATAATCTGATTCTGGTATATAGTAATCATTTCTTTTTTTCATTTCAACGGGGTTGTTTTCATTATCGGCAACAGTAACATTTACTTCAAAAGTCGCTGACTGTATTGTATTTACTTTAATCATCAAGTCATATTCGTAATATGCATATCCTGCAAAAGTCATGACGGCAAGACAGCTTAATATTATAATTACCGTTACGATAATTCGGAATATGATAACAGTATCACTTATTTTTTTATCGTCATATACCCTGTAAAATTTATCATAAAACGCTTTCACTGCACGTCACCCCTTTTTATTATATCATTTGTCAAATAAAAATCAATATAACTTATCAGCCGTTGTCTGTTATCTGATTTGCAGTCACTATAATTCCGAGTTCCACTTTCGGTATGGTATCAAGACGATAGTTTGCTTCATTTCCGACTTCTTCGGGCATTCTTACGATAAGTGCCATATAATCCGTTTCACCTGCTCCAAGCCTTGAAATATCCGTTGAATAGTCGTTCAAAGGCATAACAGACTTTTCTTTTGCAAGCTCCCTTTCGGCAAGTTTTGCTTGAAGTTCGCTTTCCGTATCGGCTGAAACAAGACCGAATTTTAAATATTCCTGCAAATTGAAAGTATTTCCAA
>Ga0310695_10007509_pt1 | contig 17369 bp, 7 predicted proteins | sample RumenRJG_04DNA_FD_203882 | JGI IMG/M metagenome (GOLD analysis project Ga0310695, IMG submission 203882) | Bovine rumen microbial communities from Lethbridge, Alberta, Canada - RJG_04 (v2) (version 2) | ecosystem: Host-associated > Mammals > Digestive system > Stomach > Rumen | place: Canada...
AACGAGGTTTATCAGGAAGGAACTCACTATGGTGAATATCCTTTCCCGAACAACGGCGTATCCACAGGTGCAGGTGCAGGTACTTATGCATTCAGCAGCAATGCAAAGGATGGAGCTGCCAACATGAGCAGTATGAAGACCGCAAACTCAAAGGGTGCTCCTTATCAGGTTGTGGATGCCAGCTACTGGAAGGTGAAGAACATCTCTTTAGGCTACACATTCCCGAAGTCTATCTTAGAAAAGATAAAAGTGGTTCGCAGCCTTCGTCTATATGTAAACATCACCAACCCGTTCGTATTTGGAACCGATTATAAGGGTTACGATCCTGAGTGGGCAGGTGCAAGCTTGTCGGCAGGCGGTTTAAGCACAACCACCTATCAATTTGGTGCAAGTATTAAGTTCTAATTAAACTAAGGAATGAGAGTTATGAAAAATAAAACAATACTGTCTACACTTGCACTGGCAGGTATGATGACACTGACCGGATGTAGCGAGTTCTTAGACGCAGAAAACAAATCAAGTCTCAATTCTGATGTCTACTTCAAGACAAGTGAAGGATTTGAGAATTTGGTAACCAACGCTTATTATAAGCTACGTGCCATCTATGGAGACAGCCCAGTCATGTTCTGTAGTGGCACCGACCTCTACGAAAGAGGCCGCTCCAACTACGCATCACAGCCATTGTCTCTCTACAAGGATTTGACAGCGACTGATGGTAATGTTCTGGGGTTATACAAGCAGTGCTATGATGGTATTCAGCAGTGTAATGCTGTCATTAATTATCAGGGGGCATCAGGTGCAAATGTAGCCATTCGTGTTGACGAGGCTAAAACGCTGAAGGCCTTTTACTACTATCTGCTTACTCAGCAGTTTGGCAGTGTACCCATCTCCGATGAATACATTACCGGTGTAGCAACTTCTTTTCCCCGCGTCCCGCAGAACGAGGTATACGACTACATCATTAAGATGCTGAAAGAAGTGGAGGCCAACAACAAGTTGCCACAAGATGACCATACTGGACGTATTTCAATGCGAACAGTGTATAACTTCTTGGCAAAAGTTTATCTTGCCTATGGCTGGGACTATGGTACAACGTCAGAAGCAGACGGAAGCAATGTTTCAATTACTGACAAGACAAACTTCACCCTGGCAGCCCAATATGCTGACAAAGCTATCGGCGGCAAGACCCCATCTCTGTCGTTCAGCGAGATGTGGGATGTTGCCAATGAGGACAATGACGATATCATCTTTGCAATCAAATACACACGCAACATTGTAGGACAGGATGAAACGGCTGACGGTAATCGTCAGGATGCACAATTTGCCAACTACTACAATGATGATAGCGGTGCTGGCGGTAAGGGTATGACAAAATACACAACCAGCCAGTTCCCTGCCAGCGAAAAGCTCATCTACCTGTTTGAGCCCGGTGACGTACGTTTTGCAGGTACATTCATGGTTGAGCAGTTGACAGAATACAAGAATTTCTATTTTGGTGCTGCCATTAAAGACACATCAACTGTCTATGCCTACTTCCCTGCTTGGTATGAGGATCTGAGTCAGATTTCGAAATACAACGAAGCAATGAGCACCCACAAGACCACAAGTGTCTATTCTTCATCGAATCCATGTATATACATCAAGACCAGTGTCAACAAGCGTACAGGTAAGATTACCTACAGCCAGGACAAGCAGTCTTATGAGACGAGCCGCACAAGCAATGGCACCTCACTGTGTGTACGCAAATTCGACGACTACAATGCTATTCGAAAGGGGACTAACAAAGTTTCTTTCCACGACATTGTGTTAGCTCACTTGACTGAGACATACCTCATGGCAGCAGAAGCATACCACATGGCTGGTGACGACGCAACATCGCTTCAGCGCCTGAATGTTGTTCGCCAACGTGCTAATGCAAGCACCCTCACAAGCTATGCCTCATACATTCGTCACTACTCTGACGGTACAGACAAGTCTTACAATAGTGGAAGCGGCATTGACAATGTGCCTTCTGAGACAAATCTCGACCCTGTCGACGTCATTCTTGACGAGCGTGCCCGCGAACTCTGTGGTGAGTACTACCGTTGGATGGATCTCCGCCGTACCAAGAGACTCATTGACTATAACGTGAAGTACAACAGCGGACTGAATGGCGACAAGTCCAACTTCGTAGGCCCAGATGGTCAATATCGTTGGTTCCGTCCCTTCCCACAGGATGAAATCAACCTTAACGACGCCCTTACCGATGCTGACCAGACGCCTGGTTACAGAACTTCCGCAGAATAATTAAAAAGATAAGCCCGCTACTGGGCTTCGGCTCAGTAGCGGAATTAAAAATATAACAAATAAACAGTATTATTAACATCTAAAACCAATTAATTATGAAAAAAGCTTTACTTTTTGGAATCGCAGTCCTCGCAAGTGCTTCAATGAGCGCTCAGACTGTAGTTTGGCCTTGCCAGATTAACCGTGCAGAAAAGACTTCCAACATCTCAGCAACGGTGACTGGCAGCACAACAATCACAGCCAAGGACATTGTTATGGGTTCTGACATTGAGATTAACATGAAGGATGATGCTCCCGCCTCCGCTGCCGTTAAGGATGAAACAGGCGCCAACATCAACTACCCCAGCGATGATTATGGAATGATTGCATGGAAGCCCATTAATGGCAATGCAAAGGACTCAGACGGTAATCTTACTAACGATGAGAGCACGGCTGACGCTGCTGTTACCCAGAATGCCTATCTTGATTTCACAGTAGAGGAAGGTGACACCGAGAAAGACCTTACTGGTCTTACCTCTATTACCTTTGATGCTACAAAAATCGGTACCGACGCTATCCGTCTGAATTGCAAACTGCTCTATGAAGGCGACGGTGAGGGCGAGTCTGAGTGGCTTATCAATCAGGAGGTTGCCAACTCTTTCGGTGACGAATACAATGGCGATGCTAACGACAAGGCCGATCCTTTCGACGACAATGCCAACGGTTACAACCCCTCTCGTAACGACGGTTCAAAGGGTGCTGCTGGTGGTGCTAACCAGAAGGGTATCTCTCATGTCAAGCTGACTATGCCCGACGCTGTTAAGGAACTCAATCCTTACAAGCTTACCCTTCGTATTGCCATCATCGCTTGCGCTAACAACAAGCAGCTGGCATTAAACAACGTCACTTTCAACTTCGGTGGCGAGGCTTCTGTCAATACCATCAAGGTTGATGCACAGAACGGTGCTGCCTTCAATGCTGCTGGCCAGCAGGTGGGTGCAGGCTACAAGGGTCTGGTCATCAAGGATGGCAAGAAATTCTTTCAGAAGTAATTGAGCACAAAAGACTGCCCGTTTCCACAGCAAGGAGACGGGCAGTTTTTTTATTTCCGTTAAAACGCACGTGATATTTGGTGGAATAAAAAAATTATAGTATCTTTGCAGCGTAAGTTTACATTTACACAAATAATAATTACTAAAACTAATCAAATTTATGTCTGAAAAATTAAAGAGTATCAGAGCGACGCTTGTGTTGGTCCTACTGCTGATAGCGGGTTCAGTGCACGCGCAACAGACCGTCAAGGTCAACGTGAAGGACTCGAGCGGCGAGGCTGTCATCGGTGCCAGTATCATTGAGAAGGGCACGAAGAATGGCGGCATTACCGACTTCGACGGTAATTTTACCCTCAAGTCAACGGGCAAGCCCGTCACCATCTCGTACGTCGGTATGAAGACGAAGACGGTTGACGTCAAAGGCAAGACCTCCATCAACGTTGTCCTGGAAGATGACAACACTACACTGAACGACGTCGTAGTCATCGGTTACGGCACCGTTCGCAAGAAAGACCTGACGGGTTCCGTCTCGTCACTGAGTTCGAAGCAGGTGGAGAACATCCCCGTGAGTAACATCTCAGAGGCCATGACCGGTAAGATGGCTGGTGTGAACATCACCACTACCGAGGGTTCGCCCGACGCCGACGTGAAGATCCGCGTTCGTGGCGGCGGCTCGCTGTCGCAGGACAACTCACCGCTCTACATCGTCGACGGTTTCCCCGTATCGAGCATTGGCGACATTGCCCCGAGTGAAATCCAGAGTATCGACGTTCTGAAAGATGCATCGTCGACGGCCATCTACGGTGCCCGTGGTGCTAACGGCGTTATCATCATCACCACGAAGAGCGGTTCCGAGGGCAAGACTCAGGTATCGTTCAACGCCTCTCACGGTTGGAAACAGATAACGAAGGAGGTGAAGGTCATGTCGCCCTATAACTACGCCCTCTACCAGTACGAGTTAGGCTCTACGGACTACGGCAACTACAACGACCTGGACATCTGGCGCTCTGTCGAGGGCAGCAACTGGCAGGACGAGGTCTTTGGACGCACCGGTCACCAGACGCAGTACAACGCCAACGTCAGCGGCGGTTCAAAAGACTTCAAGTTCAACGTCGGCTTCAACCATAATGACGAGAAGAGCATTATGATGGGTTCTGGCTATGAGAAGAATAACATCAGTGCCAAGATCAACGCCAACCTGAACAAGTGGCTGTCGATTGACTTCAACGGCCGTATGGCTTACACCACGCTCGACGGTCTGAACGGCGGTGCCGACACCAACGAGTCGAATGCTGCCAACGGCATCGTGGCCAACACCGTACGCTGGGCACCTGTCGAGACCCTCGGCAGTGGCAGCGACGACGAGGACGAGGAGAACAGCACTTCTACCCGCCGTACGCCCTACCAGCGTATCACCGCCACCTACAAATATCAAGAGCGTTTCCAGCAGAGCTATAATGGCGGTCTGAACTGGAAACCCATCAAGAACTTCACTTTCCGCACAGAGTTCGGCTACACCTGGAAGTATAACAATACCGATCAGGTCTGGGGAGCCGACGCCACTACCAACTCGAAGTACGGCTATAACGGTGCTCCGCAGGCACAGTTTGTCCGCGTGACCAGCCAGAACTGGCGTAACGCCAACACCCTGACCTATGACAACCGTAAGCTCTTCGGTGGCCGCGACCATCTGAATGTGCTTATCGGTCAGGAGTGGTCGAGTTCGAAGCAGACCTCGCGCACCAGCACGTCGGTAGCCTACCCCACCTCGATGACCATTGACGAGGTGCTTGCCCATACCACCAGCGGCACGGCTCTGAACAACGAGGGCACGATAGCCGCCGACGAGAACCTGCTGTCGTACTTCGGACGTATCAACTACACGTTTGCCGAGCGTTATCTGGCAACATTCACCATGCGTGCCGACGGTTCGTCGAAGTTTGGCGACGGCCACCGTTGGGGAATCTTCCCCTCACTGGCACTGGCCTGGCGTCTGTCGGAGGAGAAATTTATGAAGAGCACACAGTCGTGGCTGTCTAACCTGAAGCTGCGCCTGTCATTCGGTACGGCTGGTAACAACCGCATCAACTCCGGCCTTATCCAGACCACCTACACCGTCACTGGTACTTCGGGCAAGACGCCGTTCTTCAACGAGAACCGCGCCGTTATGCTGCAGCACGGCACCTACCTCTACAATCCCGACCTGAAGTGGGAGACCACTGTCACCCGTAACCTTGGTATCGACTTTGGCTTCCTCGGCGGACGCATCAACGGTACCCTCGACTTCTACTGGAACACCACCAAAGACTTGCTCATGCGCAGCGTCGTGCCCTCGAACTCGGGCTACAGCTACCAGTACCAGAACTTCGGCAAGACGTCGAACAAGGGTGTCGAGCTGACGCTCAACGCTGCCATCATCGACAAGAAGGACTTCGGACTGAACTTCAACGCCAACATCTCTTATAATAAGAATAAGATTGAGGAAGTGGCCGTCGACAACCCCTGGCAGAACTACGCCTGGGCCGGTTCGACCATGGCAAACAACGACAACTTCTTCATCGAGGAAGGCGGTCGCTTAGGCGAACTCTGGGGCTATAAGCTCAACGGCTACTACACCGTCTACGACCCGGCTACCGGCACTGGTGACCTGCGCTACAATGGCCGTGCCTGGGAACTCGTCAACGGCACCGACAACAGCTATACGCTCTTCGGCGGTAACCTCTATCCCGGCGTGCCCAAGGTGGAGACCGACGAGAACGGCGATCCCCTGAAGCAGCGTCTGGGCAACACCGTGCCCACGACCACTGGCGGCTTCGGCTTCGACGGCCACTTCAAGGGCTTCGACTTCACCATCTTCCTGAACTACTCCATCGGCAACAAGCTGCTCAACGGCACGAAGCTGGCCAACGCCTTCTATGCCGGTTCAGCACGTAACTATAACCTGGTGGACGACTTCAACGTCGAGAACCGCTATACCTGGATTGACCCGAACAACGGCATGAACCTCGGCCGCCCGTCGGCATCGACACTTGCCGCCTATGGCAGCAACGAGGCACTGATGTCGCGCCTGAACGAACTGAACCAGGGTAAGGAGATGTACAACCCCGCTGGCGTAACGGCCATGCAGCTCATCGACTACGCTGTCGAGGACGCCTCGTTCCTGCGCCTGCAGAACGTCACCGTCGGCTACACACTGCCCAAGAAACTGGTGCAGAAGGTGTGGCTGTCGAACGTCCGCATCTACTTCACTGGCTATAACCTCCTGACCTTTACCGGCTATACGGGCTACGACCCCGAGGTTGACACCAGTTCAAAGAGCAATCCCATGTGTCCTGGCATCGACTACGCCGCCTACCCGAAGAGCCGCTCTTACGTAGCCGGCATCAACGTGTCGTTCTAAAAATTGATAATTGAAAATTGATAATTGAAAAGAGAAACATAATATGAAAAAGATATTTTCAATCATAGCATTAGCGGCTGGTGCCTTCGGCCTGACAGGCTGCACCGATTTCCTCGACCAGCAGTCGCCGTCGGAACAGACCGACGCCTCGGTCTGGGAATCGACCTACTACACCAGCCTGCGCGTGAACAAGCTCTTCGGCGACATGATGCAGGACCGTACCTATTCACAGGACTTAGGCATCGTCTGGCGCATGAACAGCGACTGCGAACTGGTCGACGGACTGGGCAGCAACGCCTATAACACCTCCAGCGAGCGAGGCGGCATGAACTACAACCTCGATCCGGGCTGGGCCCGTCTGAGCGACGTGTGGACCAACCTCTATGGCACCATTGAGGACGCCAACTTGAACATCCGCGGCATCCGCAACAGCTCGCTCATCAATGGCGGCGGCAACAACCAGAAGGCTATGGAGCGCTATCTTGGCGAGTCGCTCACCATCCGCGCCCTGTCATACTTAGAGTTGGTACGCTTCTATGGCGACGTGCCCATGAAGCTTGAGCCGTCGGCCAGCGACCTGAGCAATGTCTACTTAAACAAGACCGACCGCGACGAGATTCTGAACAAGATGATGGAAGACCTCGACGAGGCCATCGGCTACCTGCCCTGGGCCGACGAGGTGAGCGGCTACACCACCGAGCACGTCACCAAGGGCTATGCCCACGCCCTGCTGGCACAGATTGCACTGACCCGCGCTGGCTACGCCATCCGCGAGTCTGCCAAGAGCGGCTACGAGACGGCTGCCGAGAACTCGGACCCCACCTATCCCACCCAGCGTCCCGGCGATGCCGAGCGCAAGCAGCTCTATGAGCGTGCACTGAAGCACCTGACGGCCATCATCCAGAGTGGCAAGCACCAGCTGAACCCCTCTATCGAGAATCAGTGGGCTCTTGTCAACCAGCTGACACTCGACCAGAACTACCACGAGAACCTGTTTGAGATTCCTATGGGCCAGAACGTCAGCAGCGAACTTGGCTATACCGTCGGCGTACGCCTGAACGGTATCACCGCTAAGTACGGCTACGGCAACTCATCAGGTAAGATGAAGGTGACCGCTCCCCTGCTCTACTCCTACGACCCCGCCGACCAGCGTCGTGACCTGACGGTGGCAGCCTTCCAGATTGCCCAGAACACGACGGAGAACATCACCGAGGAACAGATGCTGACCAATGCGCCCTTCGGCCTGTACGTCGGCAAGTGGGATCCGCGCAAGATGAGCGACGCCTGGCTTCAGGACAACCTCGTGGCTACGGCCAAGCACATGACGGGCATCAACCCCATCCTGATGCGCTATTCTCAGGTGCTGCTCTACTACGCTGAGGTGATGAACGAACTGGCTGGCCCCGACGCCGCCTACGAGGGTTCGGCAGGCCTGACAGCCCGCGAGGCCCTGGCACAGGTTCACGCCCGTGCTTTCAAGGACAAGTCGGCAGCCCAGGCTTACATCAATGCCATCCCCGCCAACAAGACCGACTTCTTCAACGCCATCGTCGACGAGAACGCTTGGGAGCTGGCTGGCGAAGGTATGCGCAAGGCCGACCTCGTGCGCTGGAACCTGCTGGTGAAGAAGACCAAGGAGATGAAGGAGACCTACCTCAAGCAGCTTATCGGCGGTATCTATCAGGAGAAAGTCTACTTCAACTATCTTGACGCTGCCAAGAGCCAGATCGACTTCTCGAGCATTACCTGGTATGGCATTCCCGCAGGCAAGACGGCCGCTGACTATGCCGGCAGCGCCGACTCCTTCGGCAAGAGCGACATTGAGAAAGAGAACGACACGCAGGTGTACACCAACCTGCCTTCCATCTCTTGCGGACTCTTAGGCGAAGCCACCGTCAACACCGACGGCACCATCACCTACGCAACACCGGCTGTACAGAACCGCTACATCATGCCCATCGGCTCGACCATCATCTCAGCCGCCAACGGCTCATTGCACAACTCATACGGCTATAGTGACTAATCCAAAAACAACAAGAATCTATGAAACTGAACAATATATATAAGGTAATAGGCGCCGGAGCCGTAGTCCTGCTGATGGCAGGCTGTACCGACGGCAATGACTGGGACACCGACGGTTCCTACAACCGCACGTTTGCACCCACGGGTGACATCACCATCGAGCGCTACGACACCAAGGCTGCTGTCTCGTTCAAGGCTGTGGCCGGTGCGAAATCCTACGAAGTGGAGGTCAATACTGACTCGCTCTATCAGGACGAGGTCAGCAGCACGTCCATCCTCCAGACCTTCACCACAGCCAGCGACACCATCCGCGGCCTGGTGGGCGAGACGAACTACTACCTGCGCGTCAGAGCCATCTCCGAAGGCAAGCCCAACTCAAAGTGGCTCTACTACAAGACGGGCAGCGGACGCGGCTACTTCACCACACTGGCCGAACAGCTGTTCTACGACCTGACAGCCGAAGACATCGAGGACGGCGTGCTCCATCTGTCATGGATTGCCGGCTCCGAGGTCACGAAGATTGTCGTACTGGCCAATGGCGAGCAGACGGGTGAATACCCCCTGAGTGCCGAGGCGATTGCCGCCGGTCACTATGACCTCGTCGGCCTTGCTCCCACGACGACCTACACCATCCAGCTGTTCAACGGCGACAGCAAGCGCGGCTCACTCAACGTGACGACGCCTGCCTCGATGCCTTCTGCCGACTTCAAGTACACGCTCGATGCTTCGGTTGACGTCATCTCTCAGGACCTGATGAACGAGATTGCCGAGCAGGCAAAGATTGCTGCCGGCAGCGAGACGAACTACAGCGCCACCATCGGTATTCCCGCCGGTGTGACCATCGACATCCACGGAACGTCGGAAGCCGGCGACGCTACCAGCGTGAAGATTCCCGACGGCATGTCGGTGACCTTCTTCGGACTCTCGGGCGGCGAGACGCCTGTCATCAACCTGTCGAAGTCTCTCGACATCCGCGGCAGCCACGCTTACGTGCGCCTTGAGAATGTCAACATCAAGGACGGCGGATGCCAGTACTTCATCAACCAGAGCGAAGGTTGCACCCTTGGCGAACTGACGTTCACCGATGTCTGCCTCACCGATATGGCCCGCTCGTGGGTACGTCTCCAGGGGTCGTCAGCCAAGTCTATTGAGCAGATTCTTGTCGACCGCTGTACGGTGACCAACCAGGGCAGCGGCGCCTATGCCCTGTTCTACTTCAACAACGAAGCCTACACCATCGGACGCCTCGTTGTCAGGAACTCGACGTTCAACACGCTGCAGCACAGCTTCACCGACTGCCGCAGTGCCAAGATCAACGGCATCGAGGTCAGCAACTGTACGTTCTACAACATCATCGGCGCAGGCCGCTACTTCGTCGACGCCCAGAACGTCAACGTGCCCATCATGCTCAACAGCGTCATCTTCGCTAAGACAGCCACTGAGACGTCAAAGGGTGTACGCGAGGGCATCGTGGAGTCTTCCAACAGCTACTTCACCAGCGACTTCGTCCTGTCGAGCAACAAGTTCACCGTCGACCAGACCTTCGAAGGCTCGTCGGCCGACCTGTTCAAGGATCCTGAGAACGGCGACTTCACGCTGAAGGTCAGCTCCGTCACCGCCGGTGACCCGCGCTGGATTCCCGAAGAGTAAATACTGAGAGTCTACAACATAGGGGACGGACAACGAGGTTTGTCCGTTCCCTGTTTCTTCACCTGAACTAACACTACAGATTGACAAACTGCTACAAAAAAATTCTTGCAACAATGAAGAAAATTCTAATGACCTTACTGAGCGCTATGGCGCTCCTGCCTTGCCTGGCAGGCAACAATGTGGCCCCTTGGGGCTGGGCAACCTGCTCCGACGAGTCAGGCACGGCCTACACCCTTAGCGGTGGCAACTTCACCGACGCCAAGACCGTCACCCTGAAAGCACTCGGCGGCGGACAGAGCGACGACGCGCAAATCAAACAGGCTATTGCCTCGAACGACATCATCATCTTCGACGGCTCCAACGGCGACTTCATCATCGAAGAGTACATGAAGTTAGCATCAACGAAGAACAAGACGCTCATTGGTATCAACAACGCCCGCCTCTGCACAAAGTTCTTCCTGACAGCCGAAGACCATACGTACCTGAAAGCCCAGAACCTGGACGGACTGAGCAGCACCGACCAGTACACAGGCACACTGCCTGACGGCACAACACTGACCTGCGACAAGCGTGCCTTCTTCACCAAGAAGGCCATGATGGAGCTGCAGCACCAGAAGACGGGCGTCTACTCCCTGCCCAACAAGGCCGGCATCTTCAGCATCGAGCAGGGCAGCGAGAACATCATCATCCGCAACCTCTCGCTGATAGGTCCCGGTTCCGTTGACATCGACGGTGTCGACCTGATTACCAACCAGGGAAAGCACGTATGGGTAGACCACTGCACGCTGGTAGACTCCCAGGACGGTGCCCTCGACAGCAAGGTCTGCGACTGGGCCACCTACACCTTCAACCACTTCTACTACACCGACCGCAGCTATTCCCACGCCTATACTTGCGGCTGCGGATGGGTCAGCAACCACGAAATGGTGCTCCACCTCACCTTTGCCTGCAACATCTGGGGCGCGGGCTGCATGCGCCGTCTGCCGCAGGCCGACGACTGCTATATCCATCTTGTCAACAATTACCACAACTGTCCGGGCAACAGCGTCGGTATGACGATTAACGGCTATAGCCGGGCACTGGTAGAAGGCAACTTTGCCGCCACCGGCGTGAAGTCACCCCTGACGGGCAGCGGCAGCAACCGCAACGTGACAGCTCGCGACAACAGCTTTGCCAACTCTCAGGCAGGCAGCGTCGTTACCGTTCCTTACCAATACAACAAGATGGCCGCTGCCGACGTCCCCGCCACGCTGACGGGCGAAGAGGGTGCAGGTGCTACGCTGGGCAACGACGCTTCCAACATCCTCTCTACCATTCCTATGGTAGCACGTTCAGGAGGTAGCGAGTCCGTCTATGTCTTTGTCAAGGAAGATGCCCATATCGGCAACAGCATTACCGAGATCGACGGCATCACCGTCACCTTCGACCCCAGCGTCACCGACTGGAAAAGCGGTGGCAGCAGCTCCGGCGCACAGACTGTCGACGGTGTCGACCTCAAAGGCTATTATGCCACAAGTAACGCCACCAACAATGCTCCCATCGTCATTCAGACCACAAAGGCCGGCACGCTCACCATTTTTTTCGGCGGTGCTATCGGTACCAGCAAGACCATCTACATGCAGGAAGGGGAAAACGGCCTTACCGGCAAAGTGCTGTCTACGGGTGCTGAGGTTGCCAATGCCAGTAAGCCTGCGGCAGAAATTGCCCAGTGGGACGCTTTAGTCTATACGCTGGAAGCCAACAAGACATACAAGTTCTCGGTTGATGCCACGAAGTGGCGCCTGGCTGCGCTCCGCTATGTGCTGGGGGCAACAGGCATCTCTGCTGTCCGCAACACGCAGTCTGCCGACGGAGCCATCTACGACCTCCAAGGCATACGCGTCAGCAACCCCACCAAGGGCCTGTACATTCAGAATGGCAAGAAGACCGTGATGAAATAACAAATAATGTCATCAAAACAGAATAAACGACTGGTCACCATATTGCTGTGCTGCGTCTTGCCGCTCACCGTCGGGAGCCACGGTGACGGTGGTCGTGCTACAGTTCGTTCGGCTGTCGACGCATAGATGACGGATAGACTGCTGACGCGCCAGGGAATTGCACCCGGAGTTTGCAACCAGATGATGGTCGCCGTGTTTTGGCAGTCAGAACAGCAGCTGTTTCCGACGATAGGTTGGTGGCGCACTTTGAGATGTTAGCGACAGCCACGCGGTAGATGGTCGGAGTGCCGAATTGCGGTGCAAAGGTACGAAGAAAGACCGGACGCTGCAAGAGTTTCGCGGAGACTGGCGGAATCCTAATTTGTCAAGTGGCTGACAGCCAGTGCCGTATAAGCCGTTCTGGCGACTGCCGTCCCTTGACGCCTGCCGTCCCTTGACGCCTTCCGTCCTTGGCGTCTCTCGTGCTTGGCGTCTCTCGCGTGCCTACGCGCACGCTCCAGCCGAAATGGTGAAAGTTGGTGACACCCAGCACACCTCATACTGATTATCAGGCAGTTGCGGCGGTGGGTGGTCGCACCAGTGGTCGCACCAATGCCCTCACCAACACTGACACCTGAACCGGAAAAACGTCACGGCCTCTCAGAAAAATCTCACGGCCTCTCAGAAAAATCTCACGGCCTCTCGTGAAAAAATACAGGCGTGAAATTTTTGCGGGAGGCCGTGACTTGGTGCGACCATTGGTGCGACCATTGGTGTGTCTCTCAAACACTAAAAGCATATTGAATATCAGCAAGTTAAGTGCCAGGTGTAAGAGGTGTCACCTATTTGGTTGTTGTGAAAGTTGCAGCCGGGGGAACGGCACAGGCAAACGCCCACGAAGTACGCTGCTGAGGAAGCAATCCCTGATGAGCGTTGACTCGTCAGGGATTGCCGTTACTATTATAGGAATATGGTCATGAATACAGGCAAGAGTGTTGTTGCCTCGTCTTTCCTAAGATCTTTGGTATAGATGAGATAACGGTTGCTGATTCGGTCTGAGAATTTTATGCAGAAGGCATCAAGCGAGGCATGAGTCTTATAGCCGGAAGATTTCACCTCAATAGGCCATATCTTACTGCCCCGTGAGAGCAGGAAGTCAACCTCATAGTTGTGGTTACTGTTTTCCATTGGCCATGTATGGTAGAAAAGCTTGTTCCCTGTCGCTGTAAGCATCTGGGCTACGATGTTCTCATAGACATAGCCGAGATTGGCAGAAAGTTTGTCTGAAAGTAGTTTCTGATAGATGATATTCTCCGTGCAATCCTTGTCCCAGAATGCAAGCGTAATAAACAATCCTGTATCGCCAACGAACATCTTGTATTGGTCTTTATCACTGTTGAGCGAAAAACCGACATTGGGGTCGTAAGAATGATAGGAGAAATTGACCACCATACTGTCCTTCATGGCTTTCAGTACCTCCGAGAGATTCTTGCGCTCACTATCAGAAAGAACACTGCTCACCTGATAGCGTGATGCATTCTTACTAAGTTCTGAGGGGATGGCTTGGAATAGTTGGGAAGCACGTCCCGATGGGTCGATTTTAAGAAAGTCATCGAAATAGAGATCTATAATCTCACGTTTTACCGTATCAACCTTACTGAGATTGTTGGTATCAAGGTATTCGTTTACAGCCTGTGGCATCCCACCGACAAGCATGTACAGACGGAAATCGCGCATGGATTTACGAAAAGCCTGTCCAAGAGGCATCTGCTTGTCAAAGAACTGACGGAGAAGCGGGACTGTCGCATTGTCACCCAAAGCCCAACGAAATTCCTCATAGTCCATCGGGAACATGTCTATGCGTGTTTCCTCGCTGGGAATAATGATATCCTCAGTATTTTTGCGGATGGAGATAAGTGACCCCGTCTCTATATAGTCATAGCGGTGGTCTTTCACAAGCTGCTTGATTGCCTGTCTTGCAAGAGGGCATTTCTGAACTTCGTCGAAGATGATGACAGAACGGCGTTTTTGGAGAATGACATTATAGATAGCCTGCAGACGCAAGAAAATATAGTCAAGATCCATCAGGTCGTTGAAAAGCGATTTAACCTCTTCCGATGCTCTTGAAAAATCTATAAGCATGTATGTTTCGTACTCCTGACGTGCAAACTCTTCAACAATGGTGGACTTGCCTACCCGTCGGGCACCTTTGACCAGAAGTGCGGTCTTGCCGTCACGTTCCTGCTTCCATTGGAGCATCCGGTCGTATATCTTCCGTTTGAAAATCCTTATCTCTGACATAATATATCTATGTTTTGGGTGCAAAATTAAGTAAAATTTCCAGAATCCCCAAATTAAATTGGTGCAAATATTCCAAAATCCCCAATTTTGAATATCTATTTTATTCCAAAATCCCCAATTTTTACCAATATAGCTCTCCGACTTGGTGGGAAGCCGATAGTCTCGTCATTGTGGAAGCCATAGCGGCTTCCACATTTTTAAAGTATTTGTCAAAAAGCTTGGCATTATAATCACTTTTTCGTACCTTTGCAGGCATAATAGCATTAAACGAAACAAAAACTAATGATTATGAGAAAACTACTTGCAACCGTATTCATGACATTCGGCACCATGGCGATGACGGCGCAGACATTGCCGTACCAAAACCCGCAACTGACGGCCGCCGAGCGCGCCGACGACCTGCTGTCGAGGTTGACGCTCGACGAGAAGGTGAAGCTGATGATGGACCAGTCGCCGGCCATCAAGCGCCTGGAGATCCCGCAGTTCCAGTGGTGGAACGAGGCGCTCCACGGCATTGGCCGCAACGGCTACGCCACCGTCTTCCCCATCACGATGGCCATGGCCGCGTCGTGGGACGACCAGCTGCTGCACCAGGTGTTCACGGCCGTCAGCGACGAGGCCCGCGTCAAAGCACAGCAGGCCAAGCGTGCCGGCAAGATACAGCGCTACCAGAGCCTGTCGTTCTGGACGCCGAATATCAACATCTTCCGCGACCCACGCTGGGGACGCGGTCAGGAGACTTACGGCGAAGACCCCTTCCTGACGGCGAAGATGGGCCTGGCCGTGGTTCGCGGTCTGCAGGGCTACTCCTACGACGGCAAACCCCTTGACAGCAAATACATGAAGCTGCTGGCCTGCGCCAAGCACTTCGCCGTCCACAGCGGTCCTGAGTGGAACCGCCACGAGTTCAACATCGAGAACCTGCCCGAGCGCGACCTCTGGGAGACCTATCTGCCGGCCTTCAAGGCGCTGGTGCAGGAGGGCGACGTGGCCGAGGTGATGTGTGCCTATCAGCGCATTGACGGTCAGGCCTGCTGCGCACAGACGCGCTACGAACAGCAAATCCTGCGCGACGAATGGGGCTTCCAGGGACTCATCACCAGCGACTGCGGTGCCATCCGCGACTTCCTGCCGAAATGGCACAACGTGGCACGCGACGGTGCCGAGGCGTCGGCCAAGGCCGTGCTGGCAGGAACGGACGTGGAGTGTGGCTCGGAGTACAAGAACCTGCCGGCTGCCGTCCGTCGTGGCGACATCCGCGAGGCCGACCTCGACCGCTCGTTGCGCCGCCTGCTCGTCGCCCGCTTCCAGCTGGGCGACTTCGACCCAGACTCGCTGGTCGGGTGGACCAGGATTCCTGCTTCGGCAGTCGCCTCCAAGGAGCACAAGCAGCTGGCCCTCGACATGGCCCGCAAGAGCATCGTCCTGCTGAAGAACGACGGTGTGCTGCCTCTCCCCTTGCCCCCCTCCCCTCGTACCTCGCACCTCGCACCTCGTACCTCGAACATAGTCGTCATGGGTCCCAACGCCAACGACTCGGTCATGATGTGGGGCAACTACGCGGGCTACCCCACCCGCACCATCACCGCCCTGGAGGGCATCCGCAGGAAGAGCCAGACGCCGGTCGGCTATATCCAGGGATGCAGTCTCACGCGCAACGAGATGACGGAGAGCCGCTTCAGCGACATCCTGTCGCCACTCGGTGCCAAGGGCATGCAGGCCACCTATTATAATAATACGGAGATGCAGGGGACGCCTGCCGCCACCGTCACCCTGACGCAGCCTGTAAGGCTGAGCAACGGCGGCAACACGGTCTTCGCCCCGGGCGTGAACCTCGAGAACTTCTCAGCGCGTCTCGACGGCACCTTCATCCCCACACGCGATGAGACGCTCGTCTTCGACATCAGCGGCGACGACAAGCTGCGCCTGCTGGTCAACGGCGACACCATCGTCGACATCTGGAAGGTGCGCCACCGCATACAGGGTGCGAAGAAAGAGCTGAGCGTCAAGGCCGGACAGCACTACCGTCTGCAGATAGACTACGTGCAGGAGACGGGCTACGGTGCCCTGAACTTCGACATCAAGAGTCAGGTGGTTCCCACTGCCGACCAGCTGCTCTCACAGATAGGCACGGCGGAGACCGTCGTCTTCGTCGGCGGCATCTCGCCCTCGCTGGAAGGTGAGGAGATGAAGGTCAGCGAGCCGGGATTCCGCGGCGGCGACCGCACGTCGATAGAACTGCCGCAGGCACAGCGCGACCTGCTGCAAATGCTGCACAAGGCGGGGAAGAAGGTCGTCTTCGTCAACTGCTCGGGCTCGGCCATCGCCATGGTGCCCGAAGTGGCGTCGTGCGACGCCATCGTCCAGTGGTGGTACGACGGCGAACAGGGCGGCACGGCGCTGGCCGACGTGCTCTTCGGCGACTATAACCCCAGCGGCCGCCTGCCCGTCACGTTCTATAAGAGTACCGACGACCTGCCGGACTTCCTCGACTACACCATGCGGGGCCGCACCTACCGCTACTTCACCGGCGAGCCGCTCTTCCCCTTCGGCTTCGGTCTGAGCTACACCTCCTTCGAATATGGCAAGCCTGTCTACCGCAACGGCAAGGTCAGCGTCAGCGTGAAGAACACGGGCAAGCGCGAGGGACTGGAGACGGTACAGGTCTACATTCGCCGCACCGCCGACAAGGAGGGGCCGCTGAAGACGCTACGCGCCTACCAGCAGGTGCAGCTGAAGCCCGGCGAGAGCCGCACGGTG
>Ga0310695_10007510_pt1 | contig 17367 bp, 11 predicted proteins | sample RumenRJG_04DNA_FD_203882 | JGI IMG/M metagenome (GOLD analysis project Ga0310695, IMG submission 203882) | Bovine rumen microbial communities from Lethbridge, Alberta, Canada - RJG_04 (v2) (version 2) | ecosystem: Host-associated > Mammals > Digestive system > Stomach > Rumen | place: Canada...
TTGCTCAAATCGGCATTGTTCTCAAAGGTGCCGTCCGTTATCTTGAAGGCGGGGTAGTTCGTTGCGGTGTCGGTGAAAGCATAGCCGCTTGCAACGGAGAGGTCTGCAAGCGCGACGGCGCGGAAACGAGGTCCGAGCGTCAGCTTGCCGCCGCCGACCTTTTTGATCACGGAACCCTCGGAAGCATTGGTGCGCAGAGCGACGGCGCCGTTGAGGACGCTATCCACGTCATCTCTGTTGCCAACTTCAAGCTCGGTAATTTTGCGGTGGATCGAGATGCCGCCCTTGTCGCTTGTCTGGCGCAGCGCGCCGCAGTAAACCTTGCTGCCGGCAGTCGTGCCTTGGAAGTAGAAGAGCAGCGTATTGTCGTTTTCCGGCTCGCCTGTAACGCCCCAGATGACGTTCGAATTGCCAAGCGCGTCCACATCGCCCACAAGACCGTCAACCGTCGCCGTGATGCCATTGTTCGCGAAGTTGATGGTGCCCTTAAAGTTGTCCCCGCTGAAAGGATACGCTGTGCAGCGCCACAGACGATACCCGGGTTTCTCGTTGGTGAGATTGATGGTAGCCGTTTCGCCGACATCGCCGATGGTATTGCGCTGGGCGTTGTTGTTGACGTAGGTGATTTCCGCGCCGGATTCAACCTTGAATGTCTCGTTCGATGGATCGGCGCTGATCGGAATGGTGAGCGAGCCTTCCTCGACGACCGTCTTGCCGGTGTATTTCGGGAGCGCGGAGAGAACGAGTGAACCCTTGCCTTTCTTGACAAGGCCGCCCTTGTTGGAAGCGGGCAGCGCGGTGGCGAAAGAAATCTCGTTGGTGTAGGTGTCGATGGAAATTTCCGCCGTCGAATTCTTGATCTGCGCGGAGTAGTCGGTCGTCACCGCGACGGGGACCTCGAGCACCGTGCCATCGTCCTCCCATTCGTTGACGCCATACTTGAGCGTGCCGCCGCCGAAGGTGATGTCCCCCAAGTTGTTGGTGAGAGCGCCGTCAGAGGTGACGAGCACCGTGCCGCCGTTGATGTCGATGCCCCTGCGGTTGTTCACATTCCAGAGTTCGAGCGTTCCCGTGCCGACCTTTTTGATGCGCACCTTGCCCGTGGTATTGTTGCTTTCGCCGAGTTTGATGGTGATGCGGTCGTCATTTTTGTTGAGTGCGCCGACTTCGAGGGTGTATTCGCCGTCGTTGAAACGCCACGGATAACCATCCGTCGTGCGTGAAGTGGTGTAGATCGAGCCGAACTCCAGCGTTCCGCCGCCGAAATCGGGCGATCCATCGTTGCCGGAGTTGCCGTCGTATTCGAGCGACATTTCCGCGCCACCGGCCGTCAATGCGCCAAAACGGTTGTATGAACCTTTGCCGATGATGAGTTTGCCCTTGAATTGGCTGTTGTCGCCGGCGACCGATATGCCGCCGGTGCCGCTTGCAGGCAATCCCATGACGCGGACGCTTCCCGTTCCTGTCAGCGGGCCTTCGATCTTTTTGATGTTATCGCTCCCTGCGACGCGCGAAATGATGCGGTTTTCCGCAGTAACGGTTCCCGTGCCGGTGATCTTCCACGCAACCGTCGAAGGAACGTCGGCGTAGATGCCGATCTTGCCCTTGTTCAGTTCGATTGTCCCCGTGCCGCTGATTGCGCCGGTGATGTCGAGGACGTAGCCATTGGAGGTCAGCGTCAGCGTCGCCCCGTTTTTCAGGATGAGGTTCTCGTATGAAGTGGCGGACGAGATCGTCAGTGCTTGATCGGCGCTGACTGTCAAGTTTGCTGCCTGCAGTTTTATCGAGAACATCGCCGCTGTTGCGAGCGCGATTGCGAGAAGTGGTGTGTGTGAACGCATGGTGATCCCTCTCCTTTGTGGATTGATGCCGATATTGTATCTTTTTTGGCCGCGGCGCGGTATCCCCGTTCGCGGGGATAGGGGAAAACGGTTTCTTGAGGTTGGCTGATGACTGGGGGAAGCGTTGACTGGGGGAAGCGGCGTCTCGCCGCTTGTTACAAAAAGGAAAAGTTCAATTTTATAAAGAAGCGGCGGGACGCCGCTTCTCCCAGTCAAGCTTCTCCCGGTCAGGACGAGGTGTGTAGTTTTTTTTGATTAAAGCGGCGGGACGCCGCTTCCCCCAGTCAGGCTTCCCCCTGTCAGTTTTTCCCCCGTCAGGATCATTTGAGCAGACCTTCGATCGCCGGGCGGAGGGCGTCGAGGAAGACGCGGTAGCCCGCTTCGTTCGGATGCAGATTGTCGCCCGTCAGGCCCGGCTTGAGGTTCTTGTCCGGCCCCAGGAACTTGTCGCCCACGTCGAGCCAGACGATGCTCTGCCCGTTCGCCAGCTGCTTCGCCGCGTAGTTCGTGCGGATGTTCTTCTGGTTCGCCGGGTCCGCGGCGGTTTTGCCGCGCGGCGTGATCGCGACGAGCAGAATCTTCGCCTGCGGCTGCTTCTCGCGGATCGTCATCAGCACGCGGCGGATGCCGTACGACACGTGCTCCGGGTCGCTGTCGCCCCAGTCGTTGTTGTTCGTGCCGATCATCACCGTGAAGAGCTTCGCGCGGTAGCCGTCCAGCTCGCCGTTCAGCTCGCGCCAGATGACGTTCTCCGTGCGGTCGCCGCCGTAGCCGAGGTTGAGCACCTTGTAATCCTTCGTGAACTGCGCGTACGCCTCGCCGCCGCGCTCCGGCTTCGATTCCATGAAGTGCGTGATCGAGTCGCCGAGCATCACGATGTCGTAGCGGCGGTCTTTGTTCGCGGCGATTTCCGCGAGCTTCTCCGCGTGGCGCTTCATCCACCAGCCTTCCGGATCGGCGTTCGCCGGCACGGGCAGGAGCGTCGACTCGCGCGTCGTTTTGTCGTACGACGGATCGATCAGCTCGAACGGCGCGACGGGAAGGGCGTTGTCGCCGTAGAGCGTGCCGACGAACGGCCGCGCGTGGCAGTACCGGAGCGCCTTCGGCTCCGGCACGGCGGCGGACGAAACGGTGATCTTGCGGCTGAAGTGCTTGGACGGACGCTCGTACTGGTCGATCACCGCAGGCTTCCAAACGCCGTCTGCACCTGCGACCTCGAACGCGCTGCACGGCCGCGCGTCGGGCGTGTAGACGTAGAGCGAGTTGCATCCGCCGAATTCGAGCGCGAACTTGCCGCCGTCGATCTTCCACGACTTCACGGCCGCCGGCGCGGGCGCGATCCCCGCGAAGCCGTATTCCCGCGAGAGCGCGGCGGCGAGAAGGCGCTGTGCGGCCGTCTCCTTGTCGTTCGGGTGGATGTCGTAGTAGTTGCCCGCGTCGAAGAGCGGCACGAGCGTCGCGCGCGGCTCGGACGCGGCGTACTGCTCCTGCGCCTTCCAGATGTCCCACCACGACTGCTTGTACGGCGCGAGCTGGAAGATGTAGATCGGCAGGTCCGCCTTCTCGAAGCGCGCGGCCCCAGATCCGCAGCGGCGTGTCCCGCTGGAGCACCGCGCCGTCGGTGAACGGCGCGCCGAGCTCAAGCGCGGCGAGGGCGGGAAGTGCCGCGGCGACTGCGGCGAGCGCGAAGATCTGGCGAACTGAACGGGTCATGTTTGTTCCTCCTGTTTGACGGGCGGAGAGTATACCATTTCGCCCGCGCGTCCACAATCCCCTTTAGCGGGTAGGCGGCCGGGCGCGCCCCGGGCGGCAAAATATGATATACTACGCACCCGTATGAACAAGAACATCGTCTGCATCGGCGCCGGCTACATCGGCGGGCCCACCATGGCGGTCATCGCCAAGATGAACCCCGACCGCAAGGTCATCGTCGTCGACATCAACGCCAAGCGCATCGCGGCGTGGAACTCGAAGAACTACGCGCTGCCCATCTACGAGCCCGGTCTCGTGGAGATCGTCCGGGAGGTGCGCGGCAAAAACCTCTTCTTCTCGACCGACATCGACAAGGCGGTGAAGGACTGCGACATCGTCTTCGTCGGCGTGAACACCCCGACCAAGATGTTCGGGCGCGGCGCGGGCCGCGCGAGCGACCTCCAGTACTGGGAGGCGACGGCGCGCAACATCAAGAAGGTCGCGACGGGCGACAAGATCATCGTCGAGAAGTCGACGCTGCCCGTGCGCACGGCGGCGGCGATGGACGCGATCCTCAACTGCGGCGGCGGCCCGGCGTTCACGGTCCTGAGCAACCCCGAATTCCTCGCGGAAGGCACGGCGATCAAGGACCTCCTCGCGCCCGACCGCGTGCTGATCGGCGGGCCGAAGACGCCGGCGGGCGACGCGGCGGTCGCGGCCCTCGTCGACATCTACGCGGGTCCGGGCGGCCGGTGGGTGCCGCGCGAGAAGATCCTGACGACGAACGTCTGGAGCGCGGAGCTGACGAAGCTCGCCGCGAACGCGATGCTGGCGCAGCGCGTCAGCTCGATCAACGCCATCGCGGGCCTCTGCGAGGCGACGGGCGCGGACGTGGACGAGGTCGCGCGCGTGATGGGCGCGGACCACCGCATCGGCGCGAAGTTCCTGAAGGCGGGTCCCGGCTTCGGCGGCAGCTGCTTCAAGAAGGACGTCCTGAACCTCGTCTACCTGTGCGAATCGTTCGGGCTGCACACGGCGGCGGAATACTGGGCGGGCGTCATCAAGATGAACGACCACCAGCAGGAGCGCATCGTCTCGCGCCTGTTCAAGGAGATGTTCAACACGCTCGCCAACAAGAAGATCGCCATCTTCGGCTTCGCGTTCAAGGCCGATACGGGCGACACGCGCGAGACGCCGGCGGGCAAGGTGGTGCGGCTCCTCAACGAGGAGCGCGTGCGCATGGCGATCACCGATCCCAAGGCGCTCGACAACGCCCGGATCGACCTCGCGGGGCTGGAGGGCATCGACTATGTGAAGGATCCGTACAAGGCGGCGAAGGACGCCGACGCGGTGATCGTGATGACCGACTGGAAGGAGTTCGCGGCGCTCGACTGGGCGAAGATCTACAAATCGATGCGCAAGCCCGCGCTCGTCTTCGACACGCGCAACTGCCTCGACGCGGCGGCGCTGCGCACGACGGGCTTCAAGGTCCTGAACGTCGGCAAGTAAAGAGGAGACGGACTGAACATGACGCTTGACGAAACTCTCCAGGCGGCCTTCGCGGCGGCGTTCCCCGGCGAAGACTTCTCCGGCGTGCGCGTGCTGCCCGCGACCGATCCCAAATTCGGCGACTACCAGTGCAACGACGCGCTGAAGCTCGCGAAGAAGATGAAGATGAATCCGCGCGAGGTGGCCGCGAAGGTCGTCTCCGCGCTGGACCGGGCGGCGTTCGAGAAGGTCGAGATCGCCGGGCCCGGCTTCCTCAACCTGACGGTCTCGGCGGCGTGGCTCAACGCGCAGCTCGCCGCGCTCAGCGCGCAGCCCCGCTGCGGCATCCCGCCGCGCGGCACGGGAAAGACGGTCGTCATCGACTATTCGAGCCCGAACGCGGCCAAGCAGATGCACATCGGGCACATCCGCTCGACGGTGATCGGCTGCGCGCTCGACCGCATCTTCCGCGCGCTCGGCTACACGGTCGTCGCCGACAACCACCTGGGCGACTGGGGCACGCAGTTCGGCATTCTCATTAAGGGCTACCGCGACTGCCTGACGGACGCGGAGCGCGCCAACCTGACGGTCGCGACGCTGGAGAAGTGCTACGTCCTGAGCGCGGCGAAGGCGAAGGAGCCGGACGGCGTCTGGAAAGATGCGTGCCGCGCGGAGCTCGTCAAGCTTCAGCAGGGCGACGCGGAGAACCTCGCCCTCTGGAAGCGCTTCATCGACATCTCGATCGGCGAGTTCGAGCGCATGTACCGAAAGCTCGGCGTCAAGTTCGATACCTACCGCGGCGAAAGCTACTACAACGCGATGATGCCGGGCGTGGTGGAGAAGCTGCGCCGGATGGGGCTCGCGGAGGAATCCGAAGGCGCGCTCATCGTCAACCTCGACGCGGAGAAGCTGGGCGTCGCCATCGTGCGCAAGTCGGACGGCGGCTACAACTACACGACGAGCGACCTCGCGTGCGTGGAGAGCCGCGTCGCCGACTACCACCCCGAGCGCATCATCTACGTGACCGACGACCGCCAGCAGCTCCACTTCCGGCAGTTCTTCTCGATCGCCGCGAAGATGGGCCACACGGTGAAGCTCGTACACGTGCCGTTCGGCCTCATGAGCTACCAGGGCAAGGCGATCTCGACGCGCGAAGGCAACCTGATCAAGCTCGACGACCTGCTGCGCGAAGCGGTGCGCCGCAGCCTCGCCATTGTCGCGCCGCGCGGCGGCGACGAGCAGCTGGCCGAGCAGATCGGCATCGGCGCGGTGAAGTACGCCGACCTTTCGCACGATCCGGCGACGGCCATCGACTTCAACTGGGACAAGGCGCTCGCGCTCGAAGGCAATTCCGGGCCGTATCTGCAATACGCCTATGCGCGCGTCTGCTCGCTGATGGAGAAGGCGGGGGAGGGCGGAACGGACGGGGGCTCTGGCGCCCCCGAACCCCTGCCCAAGGATGGATTGTTTAGGGTGGCTACGCCTTCTGAAAAGCGCCTGGCTTTGCAGCTGCTGGAGTTTCCGGGTGCGGTCGTGCGCGCGGCGGAGGCGTACAAGCCGAGCGTGCTGGCCGACTACCTCTTCCAGACGGCGCAGCTCTATTCGAGCTTCTACCAGAATTCGCCGATCCTCAAGAGCGAGCCGGCGGTGCGCGCCGCGCGGCTCAGGCTCTGCGCGCTCTTCGGCGACATCCTGAAGACGGGCCTCAATCTCCTCGGCATCGAAACCCCGAACCACATCTGACCATGGCGGACGGAACCTTTCCCGAATATGAGCTCGCGGGCATCGAGACGATCGCCCGCGGCGTGTGCGTGCAGGACGGCAAGGTGCTGCTCTGCCGTGCGAAGGGCGGCGCGACGACGTATCTGCCGGGCGGCCACATCGAATTCGGCGAGAAGGGCCGCGAAGCGCTCGCGCGCGAGGTGCGCGAGGAGCTGGGCGTCGAATCCAACGTGGGCGAGCTGCTGGGTGTCGTCGAAAATGCGTTCGTCCAGCACGGCAAGCCCCACGCCGAGATCAATCTCGTCTACGCGCTGACCGTGCCGCCCGGCACGGCGGCGACGGCGCAGGAGGACTGGATCGAGTTCGAGTGGCGCGACCTCGCCGATCTCGACGCGGCGAACCTGCTGCCGGCGGAGATGAAGAAATTTCTGAAACACTAGGAACGAAAGGAGCGGAAAATGACACTTGAGTGCATCCTATGGCTCGTCGGCGCGTATCTCGTCGGCGCGATCCCGTTTGGCTTCCTCATCGGCAGGATGCGCGGCGTGGACGTGCGCACCGTCGGCTCGAAGAACATCGGCGCGACGAACGTCTTCCGCACCGTCGGCAGGAAGTGGGGGCTGCTCGCGTTCGCGTGCGACTTCCTGAAGGGCCTCGTGCCGACGCTTCTCGCGAAGGCGTGCGCGCCGGACGTCGCGTGGCTGCCGCTCGCGGTCGGCGTGATGTGTGTCGTCGGCCACATGCTCACGCCGTACATGAAGTTCAAGGGCGGCAAGGGCGTGGCGACGGCGTTCGGCATGCTCGTCGCGCTCGTGCCCGCGCTGGTGGGCGTCGCGTTCGCGCTCTTCGCGGTCGTCTTCGCGCTTTTCCACTACATTTCGCTCGGCTCGTGTCTCGCGGCGGCGTTTCTCGCCGTCGGCGTGTGGGTGCCGTTCCTGACGGGCGGGACGTTCTGCGGCGTCGGGCGCAGCCTGCCGCAGGCGATCCTCATCACCGTGATTGCGCTCTTCGTGATCTACAAGCACCGCTCGAACATTGCGCGGCTCGTCGCCGGCAGCGAGAACAAGATCTACCTCTTCAAGGGCAAGGCGGCCTGACGGCGCGCGCCGCGCGCGGCGGCCTTACGCGCCGGGATGGCGCTTCTGCCCGAAGTCGGGCTGGCGGCGGCCGGCGAACGCGTGGCGCTTGCGCGGCTTGTGCGGCTTGCCGCCGTGCGGCTGCGGCGCGCCGCCCGCCTTCCGCGGCGCGATCCACGGCGCGGTCGGCAGCCCCTCGTCCGCCTTGCCGCTCTTCTGGTCGGCGAACGCGCTGTGGAACGGATGGTCGCGGTCGACGCGGATCGATTTTTTGATGAAGCGCTCAATCGCCTTGAGCTGCCCGCGCTCGGCCTCGGTGACGAAACTGATGGCCGCGCCCGATTCGCCCGCGCGCGCCGTGCGGCCGATGCGGTGGACATAGCTTTCCGTCTCGAGCGGCAGTTCCATGTTGACGACGCAGCTCACCTCCGGCACGTCGATGCCGCGGCTGGCGATGTCGGTCGCGACGAGCACGCGGATGTCGCCGCGCCGGAAGCCGTCGAGCGCGCGCGTGCGCTGGTTCTGCGTCTTGTCGCTGTGGATGGCCGCGCAGGCGATCCCCGCGCGGAAGAGCTTTTTGTTGACGCGGTCGGCGCCGTGGCGCATCTTCGTGAAGACGATGACCTTGCTCCACTCGGGATGCTCTTTCAGGAGGTGGACGAGCAGCGCGTCGCGGTTCGCCTTGTCGACGAACATCACCCGCTGGTTGATCTTTTCGACGGTCGGCGTCTCGGGCGAGATCGTCACCTGGACGGGATCGGTCACGAGCGCGCCCGCGAGCTGCCGGATGGCCGGGCCCATCGTCGCCGAGAAGAAGAGCGACTGGCGCGCCTTGGGGAGCTTCGAGATGATGCGCTTGATGTCGGGCAGAAAGCCCATGTCGAGCATGCGGTCGGCCTCGTCGAGGACGAACATCTCCACCTGGTCGAGGTAGAGGATGCCCTGCGTCATCAGGTCGATGAGGCGGCCGGGGCAGGCGACGACCGTCTCCGCGCCGCGCTTGATCTCCTTGACCTGGTGGAACTGCGACACGCCGCCGAAGACGCAGGCGAAGGGCAGCTCCAGGTATTTCGAGTAGCGCTTGACGTTCTCGGCGGTCTGCGCGGCGAGCTCGCGCGTCGGCGACAGGACGAGCGCGCGCGGGTGGCCGATGTGGCGCGGCCGGCGCACCTGGAGGAGGTGCTGGAGGATCGGCAGCATGAACGCGGCCGTCTTGCCCGTGCCGGTCTGCGCGCAGCCGATGAGGTCACGGCCCTTCAAGAGGTGCGGCATCGCCTCCGCCTGGATGGGCGTGGGCGCGGTGTAGCCCGCGTCGGCGATGGCGCGCTGGAGTTTCGAATCGAGTTTCCCGAAGATCGTGTCGTCAAACATAGTGCCGCGCAGTATATCATATTTCGCCCGCGAACGGGACGGCGGCCGCGCGCTAGCCTTCGGTCGCTTCGAGCCACTTGATCTCGAGGCGCTGGGGGCTGACCGGCACCGCCGTGCCCAGCTCCTGCGCAAAGAGGCTGATGCGGTACTCTTCGAGCAGCCAGCGGTAGTCGTCGAACGCGGCGCGGCTCGCGAGCTTCACGCCGCGCGTCGCCGCGTCGAGGTACTGCTCCCAGAAGGGCGCGAACCGCTCCTCCTTTTTGCGGTCGGAGGCGGGGTTGAGGCGCGCGCGGTCGATGCGCACCTGGATCGCCTTGAAGTAGCGCGGATAATCCGCGATGCGCGCCGCCGGCACGTACCGCGCCCACTCCGGGAACGTCAGCCACGCCACCTGCGTTTCGATGGCGTCGTAGATGTCCTGCGGCAGCGTCGACGCTTTCCAGAGGAGCCGCTGGACCTCCCCCTCGATCTTCTTGATCTCGGCGGCGCTCGCGTGCGGTGCGGGCGGTGGCGGCGGCGGCACGTGGCACGCCTGGAAAATCTCGTTGAGCGCGCGCGTTTCGACGAGCGTCGTCTTTCCGTCGTCCGAACGGACGCAGAAGCGCATTCGCAGGTGCGGCGGCAGCTTGATCGACTCGAACGCGTCGACCGGCAGCCGGATGCCGTTGTGCTCCTTGAGGATGCGCCGCAGCGCGTCCGTCAGCGGCTCGTCGCCCGGCTTGAGGAGCGGCAGGAGGATCGCTGTCGTGTCCGCGATCGGCAGGAGGAGCCGCCGGTGCGCGGAGGGGAGCGCGCCGAGCAGGAAGGCGACCTTTTCCGGCAGCAGCCCCGGCACGAGCCAGTCAGCGCGCCAGCGGCGCAGGAGCGGCGCGTCGCTTTCCCGGACGGTCGCGGTGATGCCGTCCGTCTCGGGGTCGTCGGGCGTGTGGCGGTAGGTGAGGCGGATGAGCGCGTTGCCGAGGCGGATCGTCTCGGGAAAGTCGGTGGACGACGCGCCCGCGTCCGTCAGCCATTCGGCCGGCTTCAGGCGGAAGCGCGCGTGTTCGGCCGGCGTCGCCGCGTAGAGCCACTTCTTGAGCTCGCCGCACGAGACGATCGGCGCGGGCACGGCCGCGTCGAAAAAGGCGGCGAGCCGGTCGAGGTCCATCAGCTCGGGACGGCGGCGGCGCTCGGCGCGGCGGCGCAGTTCGGCGATCAGCCGGAGGTTCTCGCGCACGGGCGCGGGCGGATGCGGGAATTCGCCGAGGACGAGCGCGTGCAGGATGAAGAGCCGCCGCGCGGTCACGGGGTCGATGCGGCTGAAGTCGCGCCGGCGGCCGGGGACGATGACAAGGCCGTAGAGCGTCACCTGCTCCAGCGCGCGGACGAAGCCGTGCTCCGCGTCCCACTGCGGATCGCGGTAGCTGCGCTTGCAGATGTCGCCCGCCACGCGCTCGATCCAGCGCGGGTCGATCGTCGCCGCGTGGCGCGCGAAGAGGCGCGAGGTGTCGACGAGCTCGCCCGCCATGATCCAGTCGGGCCGCTTTTTCGCGAGGATGGAGCCCGGATGGAGCGCAAAGCGCAGCGCGTGCGCGCCGCGGTACTCCGGCCGCTCGGGGTCGAGATGGCCGAGGCGGCCCAGGAGGCCCGACATCAGCGCCTGGTGGAGCGCGTCCGGCCCGCCGTTGTCGTTCACGACGTCGAGCTTCAGGCGCCGGGCGAGGTCGGTCAGCTGGCGGACGAGGTTCTGCCAGTCGCGCAGCTTGGGATAGGAGAGGTACGTCTTCGTCGCGAGGCGGCGCAGCTGCGTCTGCGAGAGGCGGCCCGCCTGCTCCTGCCACCAGCGCCAGAGCTTGAGCGTGCCGAGGAAGTCGGAGCCCTGCACGCGGAAGGGCGCGTGCGCCTGGTCGGCGCGCTCCTTCTCGTCGACGGGCCGCCGCCGGGGATCGTCGCAGCTCATCGCCGCGACGACGGGCAGCGCCGACGGGAGCGTCGCGCGGTCGGAGGCGGCGAGCAGCATGCGCGCGAGGCGCGGTTCGACGGGGATGCGCGCGAGGGCGCGGCCGATCCGCGTCAGGACGATGCGCGCGTCGCCGGACTGCCTGTCGTGCCCGATCGCGCCGAGCTCCAGCAGTTCGCGCAGGCCCGCGCGCACCATCGTCGGGCGCGGCGGATCGAGGAAGGGAAAGCGGTCGATCTCGCCGAGGCGCAGGTCGAGCATCGTCAGGATCACGCCCGCGAGCGAGCTGCGCAGGACCTCGGGCGGCGTGTACGCCTCGCGCGCGCGGAAATCCTCTTCGGAATAGAGGCGGATGCAGATGCCGGGCCCGACGCGGCCGCAGCGGCCCGCGCGCTGGCGGGCGCTCGCCTGCGAGATGCCTTCGATCTGGAGGCGCTGGATCTGCGTGCGGTGGACGTAGCGCGACAGGCGCGCGAGGCCCGAGTCGATGACGGCGCGGATGCCGGGGATCGTCACGGAGGTCTCCGCCACGTTGGTCGCCAGGATGACGCGGCGCTTCGGCGACGGGCGGAACGCGCGCTGCTGCTCGGCGGCCGGGAGCGACGCGAGGAGCGGAATCACGTCGTCGCCGCGGTGGAAGGGCGAGCGCGCGAGGTGGTCGGCCGTCTCGCGGATGTCGCGCTCGCCCGGCAGGAAAACGAGCACGTCGTCGGCGGGCGGCAGCGTGCGCAGGGCGGCGGCGATGTCGCGCGGCAGGTCGGCCTCCTCGCCGTCGGCGGGCGGGCGGTAGCGGATGTCGATGGGGAAGAGGCGGCCGGGCACGACGACGGCGGGCGCGCCGTCGAAGAAGCGGGCGAACTTTTCCGTGTCGAGCGTCGCGGACGAGACGATGACCTTCAGGTCGCGGCGGCGCGCGAGGATGCGCTTGAGGATGCCGAGGAGGAAGTCGACGTTGAGCGTGCGCTCGTGCGCCTCGTCGATGATGATCGCGTCGTACGCCCGGAGGAGCGGATCGGCGCGCGTCTCCGCGAGGAGCACGCCGTCGGTCATGAACTTGACGCGCGTCGCGGCGGAGAGGGCGCGGGCGAAGCGGTGCTGGTAGCCGACGAGCGCGCCGAGGGGCGTCTTGAGCTCGGCGGCGACGCGCGTGGCGACGGTGACGGCGGCGAGGCGGCGCGGCTGGGTGCAGGCGATGCGCGCAAGGCCCAGCTCCATCGCCATCTTCGGCAGCTGGGTCGTCTTGCCCGAGCCCGTGTCGCCGCAGACGATGACGACCGGATGCGACTTGAGGAGCGACAGGATCTCCTCCCGATGGGCGCAGATCGGAAGCTCGCGGTTGTAGTTGAAGTCGATGGTGCTGTCGTTCGTCATGAAGCGAGCGAAAGTATATCATATTCCGCAATTTTTGACTTCAGACTTCGGACTTCTGACTTCAATGTCGAGGCCACGGCGGAGGGCTTTGCCGTTTCGAAGTCTGATGTCGTTCCGACGTCCGATGTCCTTTTCCTGTCCGACGTCCGATGTCCTTTTCCCAAATCCGCGGGGACAGGGGCCGCAGAAATCTGATATAATTTCACGCATGAAGATTGGACTGAAGACGATGGAGATTGGACTGAAGACTGCTGCCGTGCTGGCGCTCGCACGGGCGGCCGCGCCCCTGCGCGCGGATCCCGACGCCACGCTCGCGCGCGACCTGCCGCGGCCGGTCTATGCCATCGTCCTGTCGCCCGAAACCGCCGCCGAACCGAGCTGGCGCGCGGTCGCCGACGCGCTCGCCGAGAAGCATCGCGACGAGACGCGGACCGCCGTCTTCACCGTCGCGCCGACGAACGCCGCCGCCGCGCTCCGCGCCGTCCAGCCGCGCTACGTGGCGTTCGTCCTGCGGCCGGACGAGGTGGACGAGCCGACGTTCCTCGCCCTCAAGCGCCTCATGCGCGCGCTCGACGACGACCCGTACGACGACGCCTTCTACGGCCTCGTGACGGGGCCCGACGCCGCGACCGCGCTGCGCATCGCGCGTTCGCGCGCGCCGGAGGCGCCGGAACGGCTGCTGGCGACGACCGGCGTGGACGCGAATGTCGTGCCGGGGCCGGTCGCGGTCCTCTCGGACGCCTATCCGAAGGGCGAATGGTGGGAGAAGGCGGCCGACGGCACGATCGTGCGCGCGTCCTCGACGCAGTCGCTTTCGCCCGTCTTCGCCGATGCGTGGCGGCGGCTTGATCCGGACGTGGTGCTGACGAGCGCGCACGCGACGGAACGCAACCTGGAGATGCCGTTCTCGCAGGGCGCGATTCTCGCGAAGGGCGGGCGGTTCTACGCGACGTCGTGGCCGCCGGCGGCGGGCGGCGAGCCGGTGCCGCTGGCCGCGCCCGCGCGGGAAAAAGTGTGGCTGGCCGCCGGCAACTGCCTCATCGCCAACCACGTCGCCGCGGACGACATGGTGATGACCGCACTGTCGTTCGGCAAGGTGAACCAGTTCGTCGGCTACTTCAAGCCGACGTGGTTCGGGTTCGTCGGCTGGACGACGTGGCGGCTCTTCGCCGGCGGCGAGCGCTCGCTCGTCGAAAGCTATTTCGAGGCGAACGAGCGGCTGCTGCGCAAGCTGGCGACCGGCGACTGGGCGGACGCGCGCGAGAAGGCGGGGCTGGAGTGGGACCGCGACGCGACGATCTTCTACGGCGATCCGCGGGTGAACGTGCGGCTGCCGGGCGCCGCCGCCCGCCGCCCAAAATAAACTTTGGCTAAGTTGTGGACGCGGCGGCGGAATCTTGCTATAATTCCGTCATGAGCATGACTTACCGATTTGCCGCCAACGGCCGGAAGGTGTCGCTTCTGGGCTACGGCGCGATGCGGATGCCGACCGTCGCCGGCGGCCACGCCAACACGTGGGTGCAGGCCGGCTACGACAGCTCCGCGATCGACCAGGACGAGCTGAACCGCCAGGTCAGGATGATGCTGGACGCGGGCGTCAACTACTTCGACACGTCGCCCGCCTACTGCCGGGGCCAGTCGGAGGCGCGGCTCGGCGAGGCGCTGGCCGCCTCGGGCTACGACCGCGGCGACTACATCCTCGCGACGAAGCTGTCGAACTTCGCGCCGCAGCAGTATCCGCTCGCCGCGTCGCAGAAGATGTTCGAGGATTCGCTGCGCTTCCTGCGCACGGACTACATCGACAACTACCTCCTGCACGCCATCGGCAACGGCGGCTTCGAGGGCGCGTTCAAGCCGCGCTACCTCGACAACGGCGCGCTCGACTGGTGCGCGGAGCTGCGCGCGTCGGGGCGCATCCGCAACCTGGGCTTCTCCTACCACGGCGACCCCAAGGCGTTCGACTGGTGCCTCGCGCACCACGATCAGTACAGGTGGGACTTCTGCCAGATCCAGATGAACTACGTCGACTGGAAGCACGCGAAGGCGGTCAACGCCCGCAACCTCGACGCGGAATACCTCTACAACGCGCTGACGGAGCTGAAGATCCCCGTCGTCATCATGGAGCCGCTCCTCGGCGGCCGGCTCGCGCGCTACAACTACGCGCTCGCGAAGGAGCTCGCACCGCTCGATCCCGAGGCGTCGCTCGCGAAGTGGGCGATGCGCTTCTGCGGCACGTACCCGAACGTGATGTGCGTTCTCTCGGGCATGACGCGCACGGAGCACATCCGCGAGAACATCGCGACGTTCTCGCCGCTGAAGCCGTGCAGCGCGGAGGAGCTCGCGGCGCTCGAGCGCGCGGCGGTCGCCTACCTCGGGCAGAAGACGATCCCGTGCAACCAGTGCGACTACTGCATGCCGTGCCCGTACGGGCTCGACATCCCGTCCATCCTCACGTTCCGCAACAAGATCCTGACGGCCGAGAAGCCGCCGACCGCGAAGGAGGCGCTGCGCGACTACGCCCGCGCGGTGCCCGAGGAGCTGCGGCGCGCGGACCACTGCATCGGCTGCAACCGCTGCAAGCCGCACTGCCCGCAGATGATCGACATCCCCGCGGAGCTCGCGGCCATCGACAAGTGGATCGACGAACTGAAAGACGAGGTTCTGAAATGAAGAAGACGCTGAAAATCCTGCTGGCGGCGGCGATGGTCGCGGGCGTGACGCTCGCGTTCGTCGGCACGGGCGTCAAGGCGGTGGACGCGGCGCTGCCGTGGCTCTGCAAGATCCAGCCCGCGCCGACGTATGCGTTTCTCGTTGTCCTGCTGCTGACGCCGCTCGTCGGGCGGTTCTTCTGCGGTTTCCTCTGCCCGCTCGGCATTCTCCAGTCGTTCGTCAACTGGGTGAAGGGGCCGAAGAAGCACGTGCGGCGCGTCTGCACGCGGCTGCCCGAAACGCCGGTGCAGCAGAAGGTGCGTTGGACGGTGCTCGCGCTCTACGTGGTGCTGGGCGTCGCCGGGTTCGGCGGCCTCGCGTGGGCGCTGACGCCGTATTCGATCTTCGGGAAGGCTGTGGCGGGTGTGGCCGGGCACAGCCCGGCCATCTCCACGAAGAACCTCGCCACTTTGCTTGCGGTTGGGCCGCTTGCGATCGTGATGGCGCTGGCGCTCATCGGCAAGGGGCGGATCTGGTGCAACTTCATCTGCCCGATGGGGACGCTCTTCAACCTCCTGTCCCGCAGGTCGCTCCTCTGCCACAAGGTCGGGCCGGGCTGCGCGAACTGCCGCGCGTGCTTCCCGAAGCCGCCGCCGAAGGACGCGGCAAAAGACGCACCGCAGGATGCGGCGGCGGACGGTGTGACGCGGCGCGAGGTGCTGAAGGGCGTCGCGCTGCTGGCGGCGGCGGAGGCTGTGGAGAAGACGACAGACGGCGGCCTCGCGGAGGTGTCGCTCCCCGGCATTCCGGCGCGCGAAGCGTCCGTGCTGCCGCCGGGCGCGGCGCCGCGCGCGACCTTCGGGAAGCTGTGCGTCGGGTGCGGGCTCTGCATCGCGCGCTGCCCCGGCGACTGCCTCAAGCCCTCGACGGCGCTCAAGACGTTCGGCCAGCCCGAGATGGATTTCCGCTACGGTTCCTGCCGCCCCGGCTGCGCGTACGCGTGCGCCAAGGCGTGTCCGGCGGGGGCGCTCCGCGACCTGGGATCGCTGCCCAAGCGCGACGTCCACGTGGGCTACGCGGTCTGGACGCGCGAGCGGTGCCTGCGCGAGACGGAGGGCGTGCCGTGCACGGCGTGTTCGCGCAAGTGCCCCTACGGCGCGATCCACCTCGTCGAGGGCTTTCCGGTCGTCGACCGCGACAGGTGCACCGGCTGCGGCGCGTGCGAGCACGTCTGCCCGGCGCGGCCGCTGCCGGCCATCCACGTCACGGGTTTCGACCGCCCGCGCGTCGTCGAGCCGATGCGCGCGGCGGAGGTCGCCGCGGCGCTCGCGCGCGAACCGGCGGCGGGCCGGACCGCGCCGCCGCTCGGCCGCCGTTCGGCCGCCGCGCCGCGCGGGTGAATCTTAGACTGGACTATCTGGCGTGCGGTGTGCTATACTTTCACCCATCAACAAAACCCAACAGGAGAAAAACCATGGCGATGAAGATTGACGGCGAGAAGTGTGTTGCGTGCGGCGGCTGCGCGTCGGCCTGCCCGGTCGGTGCGATTGCGGAGGGCACGCCCTACACGGTCGACGCCGAGAAGTGCGTCGATTGCGGCGCGTGCGCGGCGCAGTGCCCCTGCGAGGCGATCGCGGCGGCGTAAGCCGCGCGTCACAGCGCACAGTCAAGGCGCGGCGTTTCTGCCGCGTCTTTTTTTGCGCCCCGCGCGCACGCGCGATGTGCTATAATACGCACCATGTGGGAATTCATTGAAGAGACGTTGATGCTGCTGCCGTTCCTCTTCGGCACCTATCTGGTGCTGGAGGCGGTGGAGGCGCGGGCCGGCGGCGCGCTGGAGCGCTTCCTGGAGCGCGCGCGGTCGGTGGGGCCCCTCGCGGGCGGCCTTGCGGGGGCGATCCCGCAGTGCGGCGTGTCGGCGGCGGCCGCCTCGTTCTACGCGGGCGGCGTCGTGACCGTGGGGACGCTCCTCGCGGTGTTTCTCGCGACGTCCGACGAGCTGATTCCCGTCCTCATCTCGAAGCAGGTGCCGGCGGCGCTGATGGTGAAGATCGTCCTGCTGAAGGTCGCGGCGGGCGTGCTCGTCGGCTTTTCGGCGAACGCGGTGCTGACGTTCGCGCGGCACTTCCGCCGCGCGGTGTCGGTGGAGGAGCTGTGCGCGCACAGCCATTGCAGCTGCCGCGCGCACAAGGGCATCGTCGTGCCGGCGCTCATCCAC
>Ga0310695_10007511_pt1 | contig 17365 bp, 12 predicted proteins | sample RumenRJG_04DNA_FD_203882 | JGI IMG/M metagenome (GOLD analysis project Ga0310695, IMG submission 203882) | Bovine rumen microbial communities from Lethbridge, Alberta, Canada - RJG_04 (v2) (version 2) | ecosystem: Host-associated > Mammals > Digestive system > Stomach > Rumen | place: Canada...
CTTTTGATACGCATCCCAGAAACCGGGGTTCAACGGGCCAGTGGATGGATTAATGTGCTCAGCATGACGCATTTCAATCGGCCTTCTTGTTTGACCGATGTAAATCTTCCCATCAGGGAATGTGTAGCGGTAGATGTAACCTTTCATGGCATCAACTTCTCGTTATGTTTAACAAATATCAGAATTAATCATTTCAATTACAAGCGGTAATTTGTTTATCATCGCTCCACCACATGCCGCTCCACGACCTTGCTGTCTTCATAGACTAAGAATGCTATCGGCCCAGAACCTTCCGGGACTCTTCCGAACCATCGGCCCGCCTTCTCACGGCAGGCCTTTTTTGCAGCCCTCAGGGCGGTTTCGGCATTGGGATGAGAAATTCGTCGGCTGGTGTCAACGAGCTTCTTTATCGGCCTTCCTGATAGGTAAGACGGACGTCCGTAACGGGGCGCCCAGACGTAATCTGGAATCTCCGTTATGGGCGGGGCAAAAATGGGCTCATGTGGATTCATGGGCCCAAAGGTAAATAACGCTTGTGCAACACCGTTGCCGAAGCTCTATTTCTTGCGGAAAACGAAAGGAATGTTGTAAGGTAATCCCACAGTCATACCCTCGTAAGCCGAGAAATCGGCAACATATTCATTCTCCCTCTCGATAAGGCGGAGAAGGGCGTCATCGGCTTTCAGTAAGAACTCATTGGCCTTCTCAAACTCATCTAATTCTTTCCATTTGAGCCCCATCACCTTCATCACGACTTCTGAGGTGGAGATTTCCCCTTTGGCATGTCTCTTCTTGAGCCATTCATAGGCCTGCTGGGCAATGGCGTCGTAGTCGGGCTGGGGTGTTTTGGTATCGGCCATGTTTTATTTAATCAGTGGTTTGCACCACAAAGATACAAATAATTCCTGTCCTGTCCACGGCCACGGGGCGGTGACGAAGTGTACGGAGTGGACAGAGTGGACAGGGTGTAGGAGGTTAGAACTTCAACGTTTTGTCGACAGTACAATCAGCTTGCAGGGATAGGGTTGTACATAGTTGCCTTGGAATGCTTAAAAAGACACGGAATTAAGAGTCGGATGATGAGCTGTCGAATAATGCAATGCTGCTATGTAGATGTGATGGATGGAAACGACACATATCAACGGGCTTGGGGATACCGGGGATGCGGGCGTCTTCGGTATATTGCCAGATGGTGTAGTGGGATGGTCCTGTCACGACCGGCTTGTTTTTGCCATATCGGCCGATATAGAGGGGATAATGGTTGAATTCCGGAGCGCAGAACTCGTTGTAAGAGCGATTGGTTCCATAAATCATTGGCTTCTTGCCATACTCTTTTTCCAGCAGGTCTAAGAGTACCTGTAGACTGTCCTGCAGTTCCTTTCGAGGCTTCCCGTCACCCCGCTCTACATCAACCATCGGAATCAGGTCAATATGAACTGCGTCCATCTGGGCCTTGAAGTTCTGAAACTGTTCATGTGCGCTACTAGTCATCCGGAAGTAGTGGTATGCACCCACCTTGTAACCTACCGAAGCAGCTCCATCTGCATTCTTCTTAAACATCGGGTCTACATAACTCTTTCCCTCTGTGCATTTGACATAAACGAATGCTAATTTGGGCTGTGCCTCTCTGACCTTCTTCCAGTCTATGTCCCCCTGGTGATGGGAAACATCGATGCCCTTGATATCTGGCTGTAATTTTGCCTTTACATTCTTCTCATACTTGGCATCCCAATAGTCTTCATTAAAGCATGGCCCCGTGGTTTTAGGAGGAATAAGCCGAGAGAAATCTATCTCTACCGCACTTACGATGCCAGTGATTAACAGGATTATGAATGATGCGAATATATATCTTGTAGAACGTTTCATGCTCTATTCTTAGTTTTGGTTTCTTGTTATGTAGAAAGTCCAGCCACCATCATCGTGATGAAGAGGACGTACGTGCAAGAAATGACCGCGCGGGAACCATTTGTAATACTCTTCCGGCATATCGACAATGGTCGGCTTTCCGTAATAGGATTTAAGGCTTTTGACAATGGTATCAAGGATGCGGTGGTCGGTTTCACTGGTTATGAAGGCAACATCCTTCACGACCCCTTCTTCACCTTCATTTTCGTAGGTAACGTTCATCCCAAAAGGATTCCCTTCCAAAAGTACTCTGGTAGAGAAACCGTCTTTACGATAGTTTATAAAGCCATCCGAACCGAGGTCTATTTGTATAAAAGAATTCCTTGCGAGTTCTCGGATAAGTCGCTTGGGCGTCCCGACCATCTCAATGCCGAATAAATCAATACTGGGCTTCTGGTCTTCCTGAACATATTGTCTGGCATCGGTATCTTCATCCTCTGGAGACGGAATCAGAGCTGCTGCCAGGGGTTCTTTCAGGATTCCACCCAATTTTACATAAGGAATCACGGCCTCATATTCCCCATCAGCCCCAGAGCCGAGGTTGTAGGGGTAGAAATAGAAGACCAGGCCTTCGGGGATGAGAGCACAGCCGTTGGCACGTTCTAGGACCCCGATGTTCTCTTCCGTCTTGTATGGGTATTGGTCTAAGATGAACGAATCCTTGCCGTTGACGAGGCGGGGCATCATCAGAGCAGCGAGGGTGTCCAGTTTGTCGGGCAGGATGAAGTCAAAGAGACTAAGGAGTTTACCGCTGGTGGCATCGACCGTCCACCAGGATTCCCGGGCATTATTGCCGCCGCTCATCCAGTCATACCAATCAATCCGATAAAAGGAGTATAAGTTGCCAGTGTGCCAACAATCGGCAAGGAGAAGTCCAGCCTGCTCATTGAGGATGTCATGGTCTCCTTCGCCTGTGCAGTGCCAATCGTCGTAAACGTGTTGAAGCTGGCCAATATTGTAGTCACAGATTGCCTTGTCGGACTTCAGATGCTTGCCAGGAATGTCCAACTGCTTTTCATTGTAGGTGAGCAGGCCATTCCCGATAGGGCATCCTTGGACGAATGTATTGACCGTATCTGCCACCCAGTTCAGTAGCGGCTCGATAGGCGGGCATCGGAGCGCCAAGACGGCGTATTCTGCAAAGCACGTGTCTGTTGGGCACATTGCGTATGCCGATCGGTGAACGAGACCTTTAATGGGCGGGAAGAGCAGCGTATCTTCCTGGAACGAACGGTCCCGATAGCCAAGTTTGCCGAAGAATAAATACTTGCCCTCTGTTGCGAAGAGGCCTTGCTCAGGATATACCAATTTAGGTTTGATTGCAGCGGCTTTCTTCTTTGGGCCACATCCGCCGCAAACCAGGATGAGCAGGACAATAAGGATATATAAGCGTCTATTCATGGAGGTGTTATCTGTTGTGGATGAATGCTCAAAGTTAGTGATTTCGTTTCACTTTAGAAAACGATAGTGACCTGATAAAGAGTAATAACAAACTAGATTATCATCCAAGTCTCTTGTTGATGGTATTGTTTACCATGTTGGTGGAATGAGCTAGTATGCCTTCTATACCGCACGAAACTGCGAATAGAATTAGAGTTAAAGGAGTATCCCAAAAATAGGGATAATTTCGTTTTGTGAGGTTTTTTCAGTATATTTGAATTTCTTTAAAACTATGGCCACGATTGATTCTCATACATCACCTAATTCAGTCTTTAATGAAGACTTGCGTGATTTATGGGATCAGTATATTCTTATTCAGGAGCAATTACTAAGAAAGCGCTGTGCCCCAATCAGCATTGACCCCGAGTCTGTATACTTGGATGGGTATAAGATGGCCGTGAACGTGGATGAATCTGGACGAGATCGTATTGTTGACAGAATCTTCAAAGAGCGTTTCCTACTATCCGCGGATGACATCCACGATGACCACATAATGGTAAAAGAGAGCGTCTGGAACTCGTTCTCCGAACTTGAAATAAGCTCCCTGCAAAAAGAACTCGCATCTTGTTACATTCAGATGGACTCTACACCGTCCATCAGTGCAAGCATATTGTATGGGAATAATATTGTTTTCCCGACCAACCAGTTGACTCTTTCTGAAATCCGTAATCTAGATAAGACGCTACAAAACGGGCACATTTGTACCGGAAGGGTCGAAGATACTGTGGCTTGCATTGCGACTTTGAATGTGGAATTTGAGGCATTCTTTACACATCTGTTTGGAAGTAAGCATTACTCAAGGAGGACATATGTCCAAGATGGTGTAGAAACCGCTAAAGACGTAATTGAGTACAGGGATCAATACATCCCTAATGAGGTGTTAAAAGAATATGGGCCGACAATTGGGCTTACTCTATCTCTCTACCGCATAATCTTCAAGATTGACAACGAGAATGCCAATGACGTGATGAGGGGGATGTGGGAAACACGTTTTGTTTCTGAAGTTGTGACCCAGCACTATGATGCGAAGAAAAAAGAATTCGTTTTCGTGCGTCCAATCGACTATTCAGAGTCAGGCAATCTTGATTTTCTAACGGAAATAAACGACAACATCACAACCTTTTTGGATGAAGCCCGGCATTACTGTTCTGAAAACGAGATTCATTACGAGACGGTGTTTCGTTATAGAGTCATAGCACATAAGGTGATCCGGTATATTTTCGATGATGTCACCCGATATGTGGTGCAGCATGACAGAATGAGTTTCAATCCTGAGACTGGTAATCTTGGAATTGATTTTAACTGGAGAACAGAAAACATCTGGGATATAATTAAGGACCTGGAGAATGCCGTTCCATTTGTCTCTGCTCGTACATACGGAGCGGAGCATAAGTTCAAGTGTAACGTTACGACCGCCATGGTCGGATTCAGTGACATTGAGAACAAACTGAGTGATAGGTTTGAAAGTGTCAGGATAGAAGACGATTCAACTAAGCACTGTATTCGGATTAGTCTTCCTTGTCCCGCCGTGGAGTACTATGAAAGGCTTCGCGAATCCCTTAAACGTGAACTGGCTTTTTTGAAAGATACCCACAATATCATTTTTGATCAGTTCACGCCTGGAAAGGTTAAGGTCCTAATTCACCGAGATGAAGAGTCGCGCATAGAAGATTTGGAAGAAAACCTGAAGGATATGCGCAAATCTGACTTCGGTTTCGAAATCGGAGAAAAGATGGTTCCCTTTGGGAAGCTGTTATCAGTTAAGTATCCAAAACTGTTTTTTGACATAGATGTGGACGAGAGACAGGAAGCGGCAGTACTTGATTATATTAGCCAGAGGTCTTTCCAATTCGTGGTCCCTATTCTTACTGGAGATATTGAGAAAATATCCAGATTAAAGAATACCTTCACGATGGCAACCAGTGGCGAGAATCTTTTAAACGACAATCTTCAAAACTTCATCTTTGATTCCTCGCTGGCTACTCCCACTCAGGATCTACAATATATACTGAGACGAGACGGCGGACCATACAACGAGCTGTGCCGACATCTTATCAATTCTAAGATTAACGAGTCCCAGAAAGATGCCATCCTAAAGTGCATCTACGCAAAGGACCTCGCTGTCATTCAAGGTCCTCCCGGTTCGGGAAAGTCGACCGCTATTGCTGAGTTGATTTGGCAGTTGATAAGAAATGGCCAGAAACAAGGCAACAAGAAGGAAAGAATTCTCTTGACCTCCGAGACAAATCTCGCAGTGGATAACGCTGTTTCCAGGATTATTAACAGCAAGACAAATCTGGTTAAACCCATCCGTTTCGGTGGCGAAGAAAAGCTTGAACCAGAAGGACTACAATTCTCCATTGAATTGATGAAGAAATGGGTTGAGATAGGGAACGACGCTCTTTCGCTAGATGAGGACGATGAAGAAGATGAAGAGGCTGGTATGCCGAGGAAAACGGACTTGGTCCTGAATAATTGGTTGGAGAATATTTCCAGGAGGTCCTTCTATGGTATGGCTAGCGAGGAGAACGAAGTGATTGTCCGATGGAAGAAACTTCTTTCCGAGCCAGATGAAGATATTCGTAAGCTTGTTTACAAACATTATGTAGAGAATTGTAATGTCATTGGCGCCACATGTAGTTCCATCGGTGATAAGAAAGCGGATGGCAGAGGAAGTACTCAGTTCTTTCGGAATTATAAGGAAATCTTTTATCCCAATGGATACAACGTAAAGATCAAATTTACTACAGTTATCCAGGACGAGTCATCCAAAGCAACGCCCGCTGAATTGGTCCTTCCATTTGTTTATGGTAACCGAGCGATTGTGATAGGCGACCACCGCCAGCTTCCACCAATGCTTGACCGTGAAGAGATGGAAACATCTCTGGAGTACGCTCTTACCACAGCAAAGAACCCTGATGAGAAAGAAAAGATTACCCGACTGCAAAAGTTCTTAGAAACTCAGTTTGAACGCATAGAAGAGTCTCATTTCCAGCGTCTTTACGAAAATGCCGATCCTTCCATCAAGGAGACGTTTAATCTGCAGTATCGCATGCACCCGGATATTAACGAGGTGATTAAGCAATTTTATTTGAAGGATGGAGGCTTGGATTGCGGCTTGATCAAACCGAAGGATCTTGGAGTAAATGAGCCTGATTTCAGTAATCCGGCGTCAAGATATCACGGAATAGATATGCGGCCATTCATTGGCCATAATACGCACGTCCTTTTCATCAATACCGACAGCCCGGAGATGCTTGACGGCACCTCCCGAGTCAATTATGGTGAGGTTGATGTCATAGGAAAGCTGCTAGACAGATTTGCGCAATCTTCCACGTTCTCCAGGTATCTCGACAAATTCGGAAAAGACGAGGACAAGCAAATTGGAATTATCAGTTTCTATGGCAAGCAGATAAAGCAGATCCGTGCTTTGGCTAACCAACACAGAGAACTTCCAATTAGGGTAAGTACCGTTGACCGTTTCCAAGGAATGGAGCGGAACATTATTATAGTGTCAATGGTACGCAGCCATGTTATTCAGTCTCATAAGGATGAGACTCCGAACTATGCGAGGTACAAGAAATATGGTTATCAGGAACAGACGTCATTGGGATTTGCCCAATCACCGAACCGTCTAAATGTGGCATTATCCAGAGCCAAGAGATTGCTCGTTATTGTTGGTAACGAGAAACACTTCTCACAGCACCCCATTTATGAGCAGTTGTTCAGGACTATCCGGAGCAACCCCAATAATAAGGTAATAGAACAAAGCGACCTATGAATGAAGATATTCTGACAAACGCCGAGTACGTTTATTCAGGCCGCGTAAAATGGGGACTGAAACGTTTCGCGTGCCGCGTTTCCTATTATACGGAAGAACCGCTTCCGGATCTGGATTATGTCATCTGCTCCGTTATAGATTCGTCTGAGAATGGAGCTTATGAGAAGCGTAGCCTGGGAATAATGCTTGGTTTCAGCATGGCTGATAATCAGCCCGAAGTCTATTATGATAAAGCTGAGGCAAAGCTCTTTGAAGATATACTTTCCATCGTTGAGAAGAATCACAATATCCTTGTCCACGAAGACTACGTCGAGATAACCGAACTCGGAAAAATCTCGCTGGCCAATAGAACTCTGTATAAGTTTTTCCGGGGGCGCCAGGACATTTATGAACATCTGACGTTCTCATATCCTTACCCCGACGCGTTGTTGATGTTCCCGTTCCATAACGATATGGGAATACAAACTCGTTTGCAAAAGGGGCCTCAATACTGGCCTGATGACCAAGAGATTCCTTCCATCATCGGCAGGAAGCCGACCCAATTGATTAAAAGGATCCATCTCCAATCAGAAGAGCGAAACAATATTTATGAAGCGGAAGCCGGAGAGTATTTTGATGTCGAAGTAAAAATAGTCCCGGTCAAACTCTATACAAGGGACGAGGAATACTTTCCTGTTGCATATAAGGGTGATGAAATTGCCCCGATGGCCACTCAGCTCTTTGAGCTTAAAGAGAATGTCCTCCAAAAGGAAAATGCCATTTTGGAGTGCCTTTTCTGCAAACTATGGGATGACAAGACTGCCGTGCTTGATTACGATAGTCTTGAGACATATTTTGAGCTTGTTGACTACGAGGAACTTACAAAGGATTCTCGTACTAAGTGGAGCGACTTGAGACTGTTCGGCAAGATAGTAGAAATGGCCAATAGCAATTGCTGGCTGAACATCTCCAACAATTGTGATATGGAGGTTCTGTATCAGCATCTTGATAATTTTGTTGAGTACCTGGACTGGGAAGCCATAACTTGCAGGGCGGATGATGATTTTGTGTTGGAGCACTTCAACGACTATCCGTGGGATTTGGAAGTTCTTTCAAACGACATTACCAGGGAAGCCCCTCTTATTCAGAGTCTCATTCTTAAAGCCGGGGTTTATTCGCCTGAATGGGATTGGGAAGTTCTTGGCCCCCGACTGGAAAAAGACTTTGTCCTTGCAAACCTCTCGCTAGTCAATGTAAACCTATCTGATTACACAGAGGATTCCGAGCAAGTGCGTTCCTGCATACTGGGTAATCCAGATAAACGTTGGAATTGGGGTAAAATTGAAGGAGAGTTTGATTTGTCCTTCATTCTGGAGAATATCCTCACTCTTCAGGGGCATCTTGGATTCTCAAAGTTGTTTGACCGTGTATTTGTAGATGATACATGGGCTATCACCTTTATCCGCAACGAATCGTTCATCACGGCTATCCGAAACAATGTAAACGAAGGGGGGTCCTTGTCTTCCTTACTGTTTAATCAGAAGGAGTATACCTGGTCGGATGAATTGATTCAATCATTTACGTCGTTGGGACTTATAGACTGGAATTCCACACGTTATACGGCTGGCTTTGAGTGTAACCCTCATATGATTTGGGACAAGTCTTTTTTCACTCGGTACCATGAATACGTCGGCACACCTATAGGGCGGGAGTTCATCTCCTCTAAGATTCTTGACGAATCACTTATCACGGATTATGCCGATTTTGAATGGAATTGGACAAAGCTCTCCGGTAACCTGCATGTATCGACAGATTTTGTCAAAGCCCACTATGCTCTTCCTTGGGACTGGAAAGTCCTGACGGAAAGAATGTTCAACGGCCTGAAGTATAATAATATTGGTCACCCGGCGTTCATCGATAAGTGGGACTGGGAGTATCTTTCAGATAATCTTCCCTCTGATTTTATTCTTGAGAATTTGACCAAATATGCCAATCATTGGGATTGGAGTACTGTTCTGGACCGCATAATCACACAAGATAACCGGCTGGATATTTCTTGGCTTTCTACCATCGCCGTTTCGATTAATGCCATTACAGATTCTGCATCAAAAGACAGCGTATGGGCATATCTATCGGAAGAGTACACCTACGAAGAGTTTAAGGATATTCTTCGAAAAACATATCGTGACAGCCGTTTCTCGTGGGATTTGTCCATGCTGTACGAGAAAAAGGAGTTTGACATTTTCTCGGATTTGACAGAATGCGAAGACTTCATTGACTGGAATTCTTTGTCTTACTCGAAAGCTTTTGACCAGCACCTGAGGCACGATCCGAACTCCGGAATCAAAGAATCTTCCTGGAACAAAGACGTGAAGCAACTCATTATCGGTTTTGAGAACAAATGGAACTTCCTTGGTTTGTCTACCTTTGAGAGCTTGTATGATAAAGAGTGGTTCCTTACGAAATATGGGGCTAAACTTGATTGGGAAGTCATCTCTCTTAATAGCCCGATCTTCTCAACCGATGACAAGCAGCAGCTCAATAAGGTATTAAATGCCTATAAGCGTTATATCTCCTTTGAAGCTCTATCTGAACGTCAAGACGTTGACATTGATTTCATCAGAAGGAGCTGCCCTGACGCTTCATATGATTACAACGCATTAATTGCCAACGGACAAATACGTATTACACTGGCAGATATCGAACAGCGCCCCGATTATAAGTGGGACTGGAGGCTTCTTAGTTCAGCAGAGTCTTTCAAGCCGACAGAAAGGTTCCTGATCAAATATTCAGATAAAGACTGGGATTGGGAACAGCTTTCCAGAAGGGACTCAGAGGCTTTGTGGTCATCAGCGTCTTTGCTGAACCTGATGGCTAATGATGAGGAAATCAGTGCTCAGGTGGACTGGATGACGCTCACCAGCCGGCCATATTTCCCCGTAAGCGCCTCACTCATTTCCTTGTTGCCTGACGATTGTGTCGACTGGAACAGACTGTCCAGTTCTAAAGCAGTCATGACCCTTCTCCCGGGGCTTGCGGACTATCTTAATTGGCAAGTAGTATCCAGAAATAAGCATTTCCCCGTGACGGACATCTCTATGCTCGAGGAATATGCGGATGACCTGGATTGGAGCCTTATCTGCAGGCGGGATGATTTCATATTTACAAACGACATTCTCGAGAAGTTTACAGACCGGATAGACTGGACGATGGCTTCGATCTCTGAGACCATCAGCTTTTCTGTCGCTTTAGTAGACAAATATGTTGACTATTGGGATTGGCCTTCACTTGTCAGGAACAAGGCCTTCTTCAACAAGGTTGAGATTAGGGACAGGGGCTATCTAAAACAGGAGAATATCATTGCTTTTGTCGAGGCCTTCCCCAGGAAACCACTTGCTTATCATTTTACCCATATGAGCAATGCGGTAAAGATAATCAAGAGTCATAAACTTCAGAGCCGCAATAAAGCAGACGGAGTATTTGAGAATAGTGCCGGCACCAATGTGTCTATTACATCTAAAGCTCATGGCTTTGCCCGTTTCTATTTTACCACCGGTTCTCCTACGCAATTCTATAATGAATGTCTAGGGAAAGATAGAAATGATGGGGACTACTATAGCAGAGCTTTTAACCTTGGCCTCCCTAAGTGTCCGATGCCGGTTTTCTTCGTTATTGATGTTGAAGAATTGTTGGCCAAAGTTCCCGATCAGTGTTACTATAGTAACGGGAACATGCAGAAAAGCTCGACCAGAGCCTATAAAGTTGTTGATGACCCCAGTCACATCAACGCCAGTGAGATATATAAAAGGTTCAATAAAGAAGCCCGTCAGCAAGAATTCCTTGTGAAGGACGAAGTAGACTTGTCGGTTCTTTCATCCCTTCAAATTTGTTGTTACGACAGGTATCAACGTGATATGTTGAAGAGTTTGGTCGGCCCTTCACCACTAAAGGACAGAATCATAGCGCAAGAGGATTTGTTCGAAAGGATTAACCGAGAGTTGCACTTTACGGATACTTCGGAGTCTTTGGAGATTACAACTGATTACTGTAATCCCTTTGAATTCAAGATTGTTTATTCAAATGGAAGCGCGCCGGAAATCCTTAATCCGGATTCAATCCTCCGAGAAAAAGGTAACAATATATATTTAAGGCGCTTTGTTAAAATAAAAAAAGACAAACCATTCACCATCTACTTTGAGGTTTCTGAACCAAGAAAAGGCAGTTGGCTGATATATACAAATACTTGATATGGCATCTAATGTTTCAGTCATACGGGGGAACATCTTCAACACGAAGGCCCAGACTATTGTTAACACCGTCAACTGTGTCGGTGTGATGGGTAAGGGTATCGCTTTGGTGTTCAAATTGCGTTACCCGAATATGTTTGACATTTATAAAGGATTCTGCAAGAATAAGCAGATCGGGATAGGGAAGCTTTGGCTATATAAAGGCGAACCTGACGAGCCCTGGGTGTTGAATTTCCCGACCAAGTTTCACTGGAAGTATCCGAGCAAGATAGAGTATATCGTATCGGGACTTGAAAAGTTTCTGACCACTTACAAAGAGAAGGGAATCAAATCTATCGCCTTTCCCATGCTGGGAACCAACAATGGCGGACTCAGTAAAGACGAAGTCCTGCCCATCATGCAGCGATACCTCTCCGAATGTGATATCCCGGTCGAGATTTATGATTACGATCCCACTGCTCCGGATGATTTGTTCGAAAAGTTCAAGGCAATATGGTTGTCCCTCAGCGACACCGAGAAGAAGGCGTGCGGAATCAGAAGTATCACGCAAATCAAGGCTATGAATAAAGCGCTGGAAGATAATACCATAAAAAGCATGATCGCATTGATTAATTATGACGGGGTAGGAATGAAGACAATGGAAGGATGCTTCAAGATGGTAATGAATTACAATAAAGAACAAACACTGTTATAGATATGAGCCTGCTAGTTTACAAAGTCGCTGATTATTCTTTCACTGCAGAAAGAGAACAATATCGTACAATTTGCGAATTACTGAAAAAACGCTACGCCGGCAAGGAGGAAGTGTGCTTGTTTGTTGCAAACTATAACATCTATGACAGCGAAATTGATGGTATTCTGTTTAAAAATGATGCTGTTATATCTGTTGAGTTCAAGAATTACGGAGGTGAAGTCACTGCGGTCGAGAACGGCTGTTGGACGCTTGCCGATGGTACCATTATAAAGGGTGGCTCTAGAAAGAACCCTTACCAGCAGGCAAAGGTTAACCATGTCAACCTCAAGCAAGGGCTGTCGGATGGAATGATCTTGTCGGAACGCGTGCTTCGTAATGTGCCGGCCCTCATCGTTTTCAATCAACCAATAAAATGTAACAATCAGTTGTCTGGCAGAGTAAAGAGTTGGCTGCACATAACCGATAACGATCACTTCCTTCAGAAGGTGGCTGATATCACGGCGTCCCACACAGACCTGTCAAATGAAGAGATAATCAACCTTGTAGAGAAATTGAATCTTCAGGAAGAATGGCGAGATGATGATTATTCTGATCTGGCCCTATCTGAAGAGCAGCCTCTCGATATGGAAGATTCTCAGGCTGGCACCTTACCCTTTGATGTTCCAGCTTCCGAAACAAAAGAGTCCTCACCCAAGGAAGAGGAAGAACCCGAATCTGGAAACACGCACTTCTTGGATAAAAGCAAGATAAGAGTATCGTCAGATTATATTGACACACTGGCTGATAACGAGATATTCGTATTTGGCAGCAATCTGGCCGGTAAGCATGTCGGTGGCGCGGCGCGACAAGCGTATCAAAAGTTCGGTGCCGAGTGGGGTGTCGGTTCCGGGCCTACCGGCAAGTGCTACGCTATACCTACAATGCATGGAGGGTTAGAGGTCGTTGCACCGCATATCGAGGAATTTATCAAATATGCCAAACAGCATCCGGAATTGAGATTCCTGGTCACTAAAGTTGGCTGCGGAGTGGCAAAGTTCCATCCTAATCAGATTGCTCCGCTATTTGCATCAGCTGCAGAACTACCCAATGTGTTCCTTCCTGCCGAATTTTGGTTGCATATTAAGCACTAGAAGCAATAAACAAAATGGCCAGAATCTACGTCGCCTCCAGCTGGAGGAACAAATACCAGCCCGAAGTGGTAGCCGCCCTCAGGAAGGCCGGCCACGAGGTCTATGATTTCCGGAATCCCACGGACAACCCCGGCGGTTTCCATTGGTCGGACGTGGATGAAAACTGGCAGGACTGGCAGCCGGAAGAGTACATTCGGAACCTCACCCACCCGGTAGCCGAGAAAGGCTTCAAGGCCGACCTGGACGCCATGCTCTGGGCCGACACCTGCGTATTGGTCCTTCCCTGCGGCCGCAGTGCCCACACTGAAGCCGGATGGTTTGCAGGACGCGGCCTCAAGACAATCGTCTATATGCCGGAGAAGCAGGAACCGGAACTGATGTATAAGCTGTTTGACGGGGTTACCGATAACCTTGAGGATCTCGTCCAGCGTATTTGACGGGATGCAATAACTATTGAGAATGAAATAGCAAAGGCCTCCACAAGGAGACCTTTACATCATACTATACAAGGATGGCTTCGAAATGACGGTCTTGCTTTTCTTTGACAACCCCAATAAAACTATTCAAAGAGATCAATTCGTCTTGTACAGCATCGGCAAAAAAATCTCTATTTGCATTTGGAATGACTAATGTCAAGTTTTCATGGGACATCTCGTGAATCTGATTCGTGGATATTCCCTTTTGTAACGTAAACAGATATTTGTGACCAATACGGTTTGCCTCATTGAGAACCTGACGCCATCTATCCTTGCAGGTTGTCTTGGCACCAAGGAAAGTTAAACCTTCATCAGGGAATGCAGGATTACGGTACTCGATAATGCCCGGAAAAAGGAAATCAGGTTTCTTCTTGTCCTCAGTAACCTCTTGTTCGCAGAATCTCAAATTGGAACGAGTAAAGATGTCTGCCAAGTGATGCTCAAGGGACTTTCCTGCCCTGGACTTCCTTCTGTTCAAAATAACATTGGAAAAATCAATCAATGCCTGGCAATCTGCGAAGGGATTGGTATAAACAGGCCTATAGCATTTTTCTTCAAAACCGTGAAAAAGGTCATATTCAGTGTCAATCCACTTGAGAAGATACTTATCCGGATCGCTAAGAATCTGCCTGTCCGAAATTCTAAAAGCTTGATTATACAGCTGACGGGCAAGATCAGACATTTCTCGTGTTCCGGGGAAGTCCTGAGTTGCGTTAATTATCTCCAACAGATTTCGATGGAGGTCATCATCAGGAGTGGTTGAGAGTCCCTTAATAACGTAGCTTTTGCTCCCGGAAGCGATATTGTATTGAGAATAGAAATCTTCGATATCTTCATCTTCACTCAGCATTACGGCAATGTACTCATTATCGGCCATTTTACACATAACGAGCAAACTGCCAATATATTCAGGCTTAAGGAAAGGAAAATTCTCTCCGAAACAAGTCACGCGAAGTTCATTCTTTTTTGCGCCATAATAATGAGCCTTGCTGCTTGTCTCAAAGTCATTCTGCCAACGAATCTTGATACTCTTATGAAGATTAACCCGTTCACGCACCTGTTCGGCATCGAACAGAATTGGAGCCGCAGCCTTCGATACCAGAAAACCATATTGATGCGAGTTTAAACTGGCATCATTGGCAGTAATAAACCGGCAGAATGCCGCCTCTGAGGCGTTAATCTGCTCTAACAGGTAGGTATAGATATCGCTCATACTTTCTTTTTCATTGTCTTGACCAGCTGCTCGGAAACGGCAGTGATAAGTGGAACTATAACGGAATTGCCACACTGACGGTAGGCCTGTACCTCCGATACGGCATTGATGATGTATTCATCTGGATAGCCCATCAGGCGCGCGCACTCACGAGGTGTGAGGCGGCGAGGGTTGACGCCTTCACCTTGCGGAATCAAGATTTCGGAACCGTCCTTGTAGTAGCGGGCGCTCAGGGTGCGGGTAATTCCGTTGAGATCCACAAGGCCGTATCCGAAGCCGTTGCCCTTCTCCTTGTGCTTCTGGGCATAGTTCTGGAGATAGCCCCAGAGTTTGTCAGAGAGAGTGTATTTGGCCGGAACATCCTGCTCCAAAATATCTCCGATGCAGTTTACTGGCTCGCCCAGGTTGGGGAACTCGAACTTCTCTTTACCACCGTAAACCTTCCGGTCGTAGCCTACAATCATTATCCTTTCACGATGTTGGGGGACGAAAGATTTACCGTCCAAGACCTCGTAATGAATGCTGTAGTCAAGTTCTTCCAGCGTTTCTGTAATCACCTTAAAGGTGCGGCCCTTATCGTGAGAAACCAGGTTCTTTACGTTTTCAAGATAAAAGGCCTTCGGACGATGGCGGCTGATGATATCAGCGACATCGAAAAAGAGTGTTCCTTGAGTTTTGTCCTTGAATCCAGTTTCGCGGCCGAGGCTATTCTTCTTAGAGACACCTGCAATGGAGAACGGCTGGCAAGGGAATCCGGCACAGAGAACGTCGAAATGCTCCGGAATGTAGGATTTGGTTTCCTCCTTTGTGATGTCACCAAAAGGCATATCACCGAAGTTAGCCATGTAGGTCTTTTGCGCGTACTGGTTCCATTCTGACGAAAAAATGCACTTCCCACCCTGCGCTTGCATTGCCAGACGGAAACCGCCCATCCCGGCAAACAGGTCGATAAACGTAAACTTGGGCTTTTCCGGCTCCGGGAATGGTACGTCAAAGAACTCCTTGAAGTAGAGTTCCAACGGATCGTCGTTCAGAACGGATTCGTTTCCTTCCTTTTTGTCTAGGACTTCCTCCGATATGAAGGAGAAGGCCTGTTTCTTGCCATCCGCGGTCATGTACTTGCGGTTGTGCAGGTACTGAGTCAGGACGGAAAGGCTGTCTTTCTGTCCTTTTTTCTCGCATTGGGCTAACAGGGCCTGAGAATCAATGCAGTTCAGATATGGATATCTTTTGCTTTTAAGCATCGCGCAACGTATTTAAGTTGCCAAAGTTACGAAATTTCACCCAAAACATTGACATCACCTGGCAAGATTCGACAGAAATCAGTAATATTGCATAAGGAAAAGCCAGAATAATGCCCGACACCCTCACACCCGCCCAGCGCCACGCAAACATGGCCGCCATCCACTCCGCCTCCACCAAGCCGGAGCTGCTCCTCCGCAAATCCCTCTGGCGCCTGGGCTTCCGCTTCCGTGTCAACGACAAACGCCTCCCCGGCAAGCCCGACATCGTCCTTCCCAAATACCGCACCGTCATCTTCGTCCACGGTTGCTTCTGGCATGGCCATAAAGCCTGCAAAAACTACACGGTTCCCAAGACCAACACCGACTTCTGGACCGCCAAGATAGCAAGGAACCGGCAGCGCGACCAGGACACATGGCGCCAGCTGGAAGCCAAAGGCTGGGCCGTCATCATCGTCTGGGAGTGCGAACTCAATCGCAGCCGCCTCCCGGAAACAGTTACGGCAGTGGCCACCCAAATCCACAAAAACGGCGAGACCTTCCGCTACGCTCAGGATGACAGAAGGAAAGCCCGCACCCTCTATGCAGAAGAGCGCAGACAGTCCAAACAGCGGGAAGCCGCCCTTACGGAGGAACTTCATCGGAAATACCCTCACTGACCACCTCCGGAGAGAAATACTTCTGGATCTCCAGAAAAGCACGGCAATGACGAGATCCTTCGCTGCTCCCGGGCATTTCCCTGCGCCGCCGATGCTAACGCGCTACCTGAAGCGCACCATCGGCAAAACGCCGTCAGCGTATCGCATGGGGCAGTCTTCGTCCCAGAGTTCGTAGTTTTCCATCCAGTCCTTGATCTGCTGGTAGGTCATGTTGAAGTAGCGCTTCTCCTGGTTCAGGGAGGCCATTTTGGCCATTTCTTCCGGGCTCAGTTCAAAGTCGAAGACCGCGATGTTCTCCTGGATGTGTTTGGGGTTGGAGGAGACGGGCCACGGCCTGATTCTCGCCCTGAAGGACGCACCGAAGCAGACATGGGACACCATCAACGGCTGGACTTCCACGACCGATTTCGCCGGCACCACGTTGAAAGTGCTGCGCGATGATGCCGCCCGCGGCGCTAACCTGACGAGCTACACCGTGCTGGGCGAGACCGCCGTGTCGAACTGGGCCCCCATGCACTTCATCAGGTAGTCTTCATATGTTTCGGATCAGGTTGACTTGAGAGATATCCTCCAGCGGTTCCTTGTCCCGCCAATGGCTCA
>Ga0310695_10007512_pt1 | contig 17364 bp, 15 predicted proteins | sample RumenRJG_04DNA_FD_203882 | JGI IMG/M metagenome (GOLD analysis project Ga0310695, IMG submission 203882) | Bovine rumen microbial communities from Lethbridge, Alberta, Canada - RJG_04 (v2) (version 2) | ecosystem: Host-associated > Mammals > Digestive system > Stomach > Rumen | place: Canada...
AGATTATCATCCAGGTACGCTTCAATGGCCTGCGGCAGCAGGTTTGAAAACTCGAAGCGATAGCGGATTCTCCCCGGACGCCCCAACAGGTTATCATTCAGCGTCAACTGATTGGTGGTAAGGATATACAGGCGCCTGCATTCATTGTACACACCGTCAATCAGCCGGAGCAGGATGTCATCATCCTCCCCTTTCTTAAAGGTCTTCTCCGCCTCGTCGATAAAGACGACACACTCGAAATTCAATGACTGCAGGAAAGGCAACAGCCCTTCGCTGTTGTTCTGCACAATCACTACGGGCAAACCGATGGCATTGCACAAGAGCTTTGCAGACAGCGTCTTTCCCGTTCCTTTGATACCATTGAAGATTACGCCCAGATTCTTGTTCCCTTCCACAAAAATGCGGGACTCCCAGGTTTTCTTCACCAGGCGGATAATGGGATCCGTTCCCAACTCATAGAGCTTGAAATCAAACTCAAACTTATCTCCGATCCGGTTCAATCCGATACGCTTCATCATCGGAGTTGCCGATTCCACCACCACAAACACCCCGTCCCCGGGCGACGCCAGAAGGCGCGTATCCCCGCTCACCGGGTAGAACGTCCCGGCCTCATTGATCCACTGCTGACTTTTCACTCTCATACGAAAACCTTTTCCGCAAAGTTACGCTGCCTGAGACGCCCTAGCAAATCTTTGCAAGGTTTGCAATGATTTGGAAATCAGAAGAAATTGTATATAAAGAAGGCCGATGCCATACTTCCCCAGATGGGACTTCTAAGCCGCTGTTGATAAAAGCTGCGCTCAAAAGCCCGTCGGCACAGGTTCCAACCCTCCGGGAAAATACCAGACAGAATCACGACTCAAAGGAGATAACTATGCTGCTTAAGTAACTGTACCAAAGTAGCATAGTCTTTTTTCCTGACAAGAAAGAGATATCCTTCTGCAAGGATAATCAATTTCCGGATGGCGGGATTGGAAGTCATTAGTTCCACAAGTTCTGCATCTTTCGGGTTCAGTTTGAGCAAGCAATAATCCTCGCGAACCTTATCCAAAGGATTGCAGCGACGACGAATAGAAGCAAAAAAATCTTTCCATATTTCAGGCGGATTCCCGTCTATATAATCTTCGAAGAACTTAACTTTCTCTTCCACGTCCTTCGCCGATTTGCAATGCCGCAGAAATGACTCGGCACTCATACGGTACTTTCCGCATCCAATGGGATCCGACGTATCCATGAGCAGCCGCTCATAGGGGTTGTTTCCCCCTGAAGAATGAATAATAAGCCGTTCTGTATCAAGGATAAAATTTCCATCGGCCTTACTAACCGGCGGAGAGTACGTTTTGTCCAGCCCAAGAATAAAACGTCCGAAAGGAGTGAGGCGCACCTGCATGACAGCGCCAAGGGGCGTATCCGGGCATTCCAATGAATTGTCGACTGCAAGATCGGCCATCCCCCATCCATAGAGGCATACCGCCATGGCCCGAAGGACCTCCAATTCAATTTCGCGTCCCTGTGTATCCGGGCGAATTACTTTTCCGGTGATTGTGTTTTCAAGGAACAACTCCCCAAGAAGATCCATCGAAATCAAATATCCATCACCATAAATATGAATTCTGTCAGAAAGCCCCGGAAGTGAAAGCCAGGAAACGCTATACTCTTCCAGGAACGCACAGAGGATTTCCATCCAGAAAATATCGGCCACATAGCGGAATTGGTTGGCCCTGAATCCCTTTACATGAGGAAGAAAAGCTGGATATATCTGCTCCGGTCCGGCATGGACAAGACGCGAGAGAGCCGCCTTTACATACTCTGCAGTCCCTTTCCTGCTTTTCTGCATTGCCCACAACAATCCCGGCAGGAAGTATTGTCCGGAATTGAATTTGTGAGTTTCCCTCAGAGACTGTGGAATGACTTCGGGAATACCAGAACGAAGTTTTTTTGCACTGGCCGACGACATTTTCAGCTTTTCCGTCACGGGTATCTGCTGCTGTCGCTGAAGTCCTTGAATCAAAGGGAAAGACCGGTGAAAGGATTCTTCCGAGGGAAGGACATGGTACGTCGTTGTATCTTGAATGATATGGGACTCCGAGCACAAATCTGGCAGCAATGCCAAGGCATAGGACCTGGTCAGGGCACGAGGTATAAACAGATATCCTTCCCTATCCCAATAGCTTCGTTTCTTAGAATCGACACACATTGAGGAGCCGACGCCAAAAACCGAGCAGCATTTACCCACCTTGAAGCTATCCCAGCTGTATCGCCTTGACAAATCGACGATCATAGACTGAGCCCCTATTTCTGATAGTTCCGTCTGCGAAATGCAACCATTCGTTATCATCCGACGAACGGCTTCCGAGTACCAGGAAGGAAGAAGAGAAAGGACCTGACGCAAATTGTCCGGATGACAGTGTACCAAAGCGCAGAACAAGGCCGCATCTTTCTTTCGATACTGATAGGGTTTCTTCGAAGGGATGTAATCCTCAATGTTCAACTCTGCTCCGTTCATGGAAACAGAACAACGCCCTGCCAGTTTTGGCTGTATCTCCAAAAGATAATCCTTTAACTGTTCTGCGGAATATGTGTAATCCAGGTTATTAACCAACCTGTCAAATGACTCCCCGTCTTCAATTTTGAAATGAAAGAAAACCTCTTCTTCATGAAACAGTCTGGCCATAGCTAACTGAGAATAAAGTTAATGTCTTCTTCGCTAAGGAACTTTCCTCCGCTTCCTTCACTTTGAATAAGTTCCTCAATCAGAGATACTTTCTGCTGCTGCAACAACCTGATTTTTTCCTCAATGGTATCCTTCGTCACAAGTGCGAAAGCATGGACAGAGGATTTTTGCCCCATTCTGTGCAGTCGGCCGATAGCCTGTTCTTCTGCAGCACGGTTCCACCACGGTTCCGCAACAAAAACAGTGTCTGCGGCAGTAAGATTCAGGCCAACGCCACCGGTTTTGAGCGTCATCAGAAGGACTTTACAACGAGGATCTCCCTGAAATCGTTGAACAATAGCCGCCCGGTCCCTTGTGGCCCCTGTCATAACTTCATACTCAATCCCGGCCTCTGAGAGTAACTGTCCCAGAACTTCGATTCCGGCAATGAAATTGAAGAAGACAACGCATTTATGCCCATTCTCCACCGCTTCCATAACAGAATCGGCCAAAACCGGGATCTTTGATGACGACACTGCACCGTCGCTAAGACTTTCCGGGATAGAAGCGATTCGGCGAAGTTCCGTAATGGCCTGGAGCAACTCGAACTGAGAAGCTTTTACACCTCTTTCCCGAATGGTATTCCTGACCGTTTCTGCATAATACCGACGCCTGCGCTCGTAGAAGGATGCATGAGCCGGCTCCATCTCAACAATAAGAGTCTGATCGATGCGGTCGGGCAGTTCGGAAAGGACATCTCCCTTTAACCGCCTAAGGATGAAGGGAGAAATTTTTCGACGCAACTGATCCATGGCGCCCCTGTCGTTATCGTGCTGGATGGGGCTCGCATAACGGCGGTTGAATTCTTCCGCAGAGCCCAGCATCGAAGGGTTGAGAAAACGCATTTGCGCATATAACTCTCCAAGATTGTTCTCAATCGGCGTACCGCTCAGCGCGAAATGATGGGAAGCCTTGAGCAGCAATACCGCCTGAGATATCTTTGCCGACAGATTCTTTATCTGCTGGGATTCGTCGAGGATAACGGTATCAAATTCCATAGCCGAAAGCGTTTCAATGTCATTTCGCACCAAAGCATAAGTAGTCAGAATAACCTGGGCATCTTTCACCTTATTCCAGTCCCTTTCTGCGCCATAGTATGTTGCCACTTTGATCCCGGGCGCAAAACACTCCCATTCAGACTGCCAGTTGAACAGAAGACTGCGCGGCATCACGATCAGCACCGGAAGACTGCCCGGTTTGATTTTCCGAACAATGAGAGCAATGGTTTCCACGGTCTTTCCAAGGCCCATGTCATCGGCAAGACAGCCTCCCATCCCATTGTCATACAAATACTGCATCCACTTTACACCTTCCGCCTGATAGGGACGAAGCTGTGCCTTCAGTACAGACGGATTACGCAGTCGCTGGCCGGACAAAGCATTGAAGCCTTCATAGAACGAACGGCTCCGTCGGAAAATACCGGAATCCGGAACATCAGAAAGCATTGCAACAACCTCCGGAATGTCAAAGAAAGATATCTTGAGTTTCCCGCTTTTCGTGCTGCGGGACATCAATCTTTCCAAGCGATCCACATAATCTGCATCCATGACAAGCCGGTCGCCTCCTGCAATCTGGATATAGTGGTTTTGCCGATACTGCGAAAGGAAATCGGCAATAGAAAGGCTGTTGCCGCCAAAATCTATTTCTCCCTTCCCCTCCAGGTAATCTATACCGGAAAAAGAACTGATTCTCAGTTTTGGAGTAGCTTTTTTTATCCGGAATGAGCCCAGTCTGTCGGCACCCATCAGCACATAATTCCGTGCCAGGGACGCAAGATGCCTTATAAGGAAGGGCTCTGCCACCTGATGCGGCAGGATGAAAAAACCATCATCTTCATAAACTTCCTTAGCGTCCTGCTTGGACGGTACGCTGGAAGAGATACATTTACGTATATCTTTGAGGATGGCCGATGTATCTGTATAAGAAACTGGCCGAGCAGTCAGACGGCCATCGGGGCTGAATCCGGCAAGCACCGACGGAGAAAAATCTTCCAAAAACGTCATCGGCACACCCGGTATCGATTCCGTAACACGCAGATAAAGGGACTTCTCCTCATCTACCTTCTCGAACACAAGAGTAGGCTGCGTACTTACCGCATGCTCCTCCCACTGGCATCCATCCAGCGAAACATGGTCATAGGAAGACAGGACAACGGAAAGAAAAAGCGAGGACTGGTCTTTCGGGAATGATTGCTGCAATTCCCTCAACAGCAAATAGTTCTCTCCAACGGGTAATAATTCCACCAACTGATGGGAATCCGTTATGGCATAAGAGTCGGTAAGAAGGGTAAAATTCCCAAGACTAGGGGACGAACCATCTTTTTCCGTCGCCAACTCCCATACAGGCTTATACCGTTCTCCCTCATCCTTAAGACTTAGCCGAAGGGAATAGATGCCGGCAACTGCACGAATCGGCGAGCCATCCTTATCTTGAAAATCCGGACATTCCGGGAGATATCTCATCAATTGAGGATGCTCTGCCAGAACAAGTTCTCCGGAAGAGCCATCCCAGGAGACCTGACGTTCCATTTCGACATGGGCAGCATGCGCGCAGCGGAGAAGAAAAAACAACGGGCCTTGAAATCTCCGGTAATCCGGAAGGACTTCATGCCCATTCTCATCAAGAATCTTAAGAACTGCTTTCCCCTCCGAAGTCTCGGCAAGTCGAAGGATGAGCTTGGCCACGTTTCCGGCCTGCGGTGCAAAACGCCTTCTCTTAAATGACGAAAGGAATTCTGGCATAGGTAAAAATGTTTCTCAAAGATACCGCTTTGTTGATGATTATGCAAATGGCTCCGTGCGTTTTGCTCTTGGAAGGAGGGTTGCACGCATTTCGCCGTGATTTGCAATTTCATATATATATCAATCACTTACACAAATTCTCCCCGGATGAATCGGCCGGGGAGAAATCTCACAACATATTATAAATAAACACGTTACACATCACGGTTATACAGGGAGGATTGTTGTAACTCAGGGCGCCTGCATATCCAGGGAGACGGAGGGCCGATGGCTACGGCTGTACGCTGCATCCAGTCCACAACAGGGCAGCCGACGCGATGAGGGCAAGCCTCGATAGTATGTATCGCATGGCGCAGCTATGCCACTTCGCGCCCTGCAAATCTTTGCAAACCTTGCAAAAAATTGCATTTGTCGGAGTTATTTCTATTACGACTAGATCACTCTTTTCCAAATCATTGCAAGTTTTGCAAAGATTTGGAATCGGACTTCAGTCGGCCTTACCTTTGCAAAAAAAACGCGATGCTGACATTCAAAAAATACAGTTCCATTGAGAACCATTTCGACGGTGCCTTCATGGAGAAGGTCCGGATGCATACCCCTGAAGGAACTCGTTTCGTCGTACAAGAAAAGGTACACGGCTCCAATTGCAGTTTTCTCTGCGACGGGCAGGATATCCAGTTCGCCAAACGAACCGCCGTAGTATCCGGCGAAGAAGACTTCTACCAGTGGCAGGAACTGGCAGGTCGCTATCGCGAGCGTATATTTAAGGTACATGGGATGATTAAGGAGTGCTTCTCCGACCTCCAGTCCATTATCGTCTACGGCGAGATGTTCGGAGGTGCATATCCGCACAAGGACGTAAAGCGCATCGGGGCTATGTCGGCCATCCAAAAGGGCGTCTACTACTGCCCAGGGCATGATTTCTACGGCTTCGACATTTACGTATACACGCCCGACGAATCCTTCTACCTGGACGTCGAAACCACCAATCATATCTTTGCCGAATCCGGCTTTCTATATGCCGAGACGCTTTTCGAGGGCATGCTGGACGAGTGCCTCGCCTACCCGAACGCATTCCCAAGCACGATCTACAAGCACTTCGGCCTACCGGAAATCGAAGACAATATATGTGAAGGTGTCGTCATCCGCCCCAAGGAGCCGCTCTACATCCCCAACGGTTCGCGTATCCTCATCAAAAGCAAGAATGCCCGCTTTGCGGAGAAGAAGGCCGTAAAGCACGAGCCTAAGCAGCCGCGCATCATTGCCGATGAAGTCTCCGCCCTATTCACCCTTGCCGATGACTTCTTCACGGAGCCCCGCCTCGACAACGTCAAAAGTCACATTGGCGAAGTCTCTTTCCCTCGAGACCTCGGACGCGTAAGCGGACTCCTCGCCAAAGATGTTCTGGAAGACTTCCTCAAAGAAAACGCGGAAGCCTATAACAACCTGGCCAAACAGGAGCAGAAGACACTGAATGGGCTCTTGAATAAAAGGGCGATTGACTTCATCAAGGGTATCATCGGGATGCCGTAAACGAACTAATCAAAACTGACAGTCCCGTAACCGATTACGCCATCCAGGTGTTCAGGTGCTGGAATGCCGCTTCAATGTGTTCCTGCTTGAAGAGATTCTTCTTACGAGCAGACCAGTTCTGAATCTCATGAATAGTATCACCAACGCCAATACCCGGATGTTCTCTCCGCACATAGGCGACAGAGGCCAGGACTTCCAGCGAATAGGCCGATTCATATCCATCGATTAACTTCAGAAGCTGTTTGATATGGACGATTTGTGCCGGCGCCAAAGAATTGTGCACATATTCCCCTACTTCTGCTTTCCGTTCATAATCCAGCATCAGCGCTTCAAAGGGCTTTGCATCCATCTGCTCTAGTCCATGGATATACTTTCCATTCACCGCATTGAGCATGTGGCCGACACTTACACTTGCAAACTCTTCTTCCCCAAGCATCTGGTAGAAATAGCTCAGTTTATTGGCCACGAAAAGACTGCAGCGTTCATCGTGCACTTCGTAGCAGAACAACGCATAAAGCAACATGGCACGTGCCGGAGTCAGGTGTACCGACGCATTCCGTGATTGCTTAGCCAAAAGTGCAGAGATCTCCGCCGAAGGCTCATACACAGTAATGTCGATATCCTTCAAGGGAGACAAAGCCTTCTCTATCATCTCCTTGACAACGGCCCAGTCCAGGCCGCCATTGCCACAGCCCAGCGGCGGGATTGCGATGCTTGTAATCCCGTTTTCTCTTATAACGCGGACAAGGTCCTTAAGGCCCTCTTCAATGTACTCATACCTGGAGGGATTCCGCCAGTGAACCTTTGTAGGGAAGTTAATAATAGTCCTTTCGCCCAGGGCCAGATTAGAGTCCTTGACTACTAACACTTTACCGGGGACCAATTCTCCTCTCTTACAGGCTCCGGCATAAACGGAGAAGTTGGATGGGAACGCCTCCTTGAAGTGCAAGGCAATCCCCTTCCCCATCACGCCAACTGTATTCACGGTGTTGACAAGGGCCTGAGCCTTTGAAGAAAGCAAATCACCTTTTGTATAACTAATCATATCCCCTATAATAGAACTCGTTTTTCGTATCCACTTTTAAATAGCAGCCGGGCAGGATGTTGCCCAAAAAGGCAGCCACTTTTTGTCCCGCCACCGGATTCTTAACAATGATCCGTTCGCCGGGGAGGATATTCATAAATCACTATCAATGCGCAAGTTACGCATCACGCCAATCCATAAGCGTCACCAACTCCTCCACCGCTTTCCTTTCACTGTGCATGGCCGATGGCCTGCAAAACTCCTCTTGCCGATGAGCGCCTTCCGCAGGCTGGCCGATGCCACTCGATCGTTTTTCCGGGCCGATGGTAACCACGCCACCGACGTGGCATCGCTACGATTATTGCTGCATTCGGGAACCAGGCTTGAAACGTTAAAGCTTCAACACCCCTATCACCATCATCCCGGCCAACACTGCAATAAGAATACTCAACAGAGTTCCTGCCAGCACGTATTCAGTCTTGGCAGTTTCTTTATCACCAAAACGAATGATCGACTTCGCCGCTATCAACAGGCCAAGTGCCTCATACCGCTGCATGCACACAAAGATTAGTATCAGCCACCTTTCTATGGTACCAATCAGAGCACCGGCATTAAAACCACTCTCTTTATCCTCCGGCATATTCACGCTGTAGTATTTCAGCATCAACTTGATAAAAAAATTCGCCGGCTTCCAGCAAACAAGCAAAGCAACTACAACCGCCACATGCCACAACTCTATACCAAACGGCAAGCACCAATCATGACACCTGGTCCATACATATGCCACTCCAGCTATCACCAGCAAATGCATTACCTGATCCAAAGAAAACCATACAACATTATCCTTCCGGTACGACTTCCATATATCAATGCCCAAGTGTGCCACACCAGTCATCAACGCACCCCACCAGAAGCTAGCATCCCATGATACAAGCCATGACAATCCAAATACGATTAAAGCATGGACATAGTGATGAGGGCTTTTCCAATGTCTTTCCTTCTTGTCCTTGCATGACTTTCCAGTCTGCAACATAAAGTCAGCCACCAAATGGGCCAACACCAGACTCAAAAAAAGTTCTATCATCATAATTGCTCAATTTCTAATGCCTCATAATCCTTAATTGCCGTATTCATCAGCCCCCATTGTGCATTCGTGGCACGAATATTTACTGAAGACTGAGTAATCCCCACTCTATCACTAATTTCCTTTTCCTTAAAGCCAAGCAACTTCAGAAAAACCACCTCCGCTTGTTTAGCAGAGTATGAATCAACAATCCCACTCACCATCGCCACGTATGAATCCAATAGGTTACTCAATGGCTTTGGTGCTTGATCCATCTCAAAAGCTGTCATTATGTTTTCTTTCCTGCTTATCTCATCAAGGTTCCGGCCCGACATGTAAATAGCGGGCCCGTTAATGATATCCTCCTTCTTATCAGCATATTTGATGTCTGCCACTCCTATCGAGAACCGGATGCCATATCTCTGTAGCATTTCAGAGCATTCAAATTCCGACACGCTCATCTTGACGTAAAGCTTAATCAAGATGGCTATCCTGAGTGCATCATTATAGTTGGGAACAACGCACTCAATACTATCTCCCCTGACTATCCTGGCCCAAAAACCGGGATAGTCTTTCTCAAAGTCGTGAAAGAGGTCCTGCAACCTGTTGCGCAGTGCTATCAGGTCCTCTGTATTCATCGACGTAGAGCGCACTATGTCAGCTGATATTGTTGCTATCATACTTCTTTTCTTATAATAATCACAGCATTCACGCTGCAAAGATATTGAATATTTTTTAGATAATCATCAATTATTGAACATTTCTTCAATATTTCCCCATTATAGACTCTTTTCTGCTCCAAACTCCCAAGATTTTCAATTAAGAATTCCCAAGAATTTCAATTTTAAGGCCGCTTTTCCTTTAATAATGCCTGTAGTAATAGCAATTCAGCCTAACCTTATCCGGATATATCACCTTGTCATTATACTCCACCGCAATCTCTTGCATGGGGCGTGAATCACCAGAAGCCTGCCGCGCCGCCACGTACTCCGAGATCATCTCATCCCTGTCCTCCCCCACAAGCTTATCCGCAAACCCCGGCACATCCGGCCGATGGCCGGCAAAACTCATCTTGCCGATGAGTGCCTTCCGCAGGCTGGCCGATGCCACTCGATCGTTTTTCCGGGCCGATGGTAACTTCGCCACCGACGTGGCATCGCTACGATTATTGCTGCATTCGGGAACCAGGCTTGAAACGTTAACTCAAGTGGAAGGTTATCGCCGAAATGCCTGGGTGGTCATCGCCGAAATCCGCATCCTCCGGCACTTGTGACGCTAGCGGTCCACTAACTTGGCAGGGTAAGAGCAAAAATGGCCGTTTTTGACTCTACCGGGCCACTCGAATGGACCACTATGAGCACCAGGAAACAAAAAAAGGGGCTGACCCAAGTCATTTTGACTTTTTGCTCAGCCCTTCACAAAACTTCATGCCCGGCCCGACCGGACATCTTTACCCCCACTTTACGCTGAGCCCGGAGTCCTGTTCCCCAACCCCGATTCGTTCCAAAAACTCAGCCTCCGCCATCGCGATGACGCCGGAGGCTTTTCTTGTGTAAGACAAGACCTGACTAAACTAGTGAACAGATAAACCGCACAAAGGGCTCAATATCTTCTTCCACACTTGCCTTCTCCAGACTGGCCATATACTCGTCGCGGCGTTCTACAGGCACGACAACCCAAGGATAGCCGCCCGTTACCAGTTGGCTATTCATTGTAAAGCGAGCTGTGCGGCCGTTCCCGTCCATATACGGATGGATGTAAACAAAGAAGAAATGCCCCAGAACAGCACGGACAAAAGCATGCTCCTCTTCTTTCATCAAGGCCGACAGAGTAGTCATCGCATCCAGAACGGCATCAGGATTCAGGGGCACATGCATCGAGTTCCGGATATAGACCTGGTGAGTACGATAACCCACCAAATCCGAAGCTTTGATTATACCCGCTCTCACACAAGGCTCGAACAACTGGAAATGCCATGCCTGATGCTCTTTTGCATAAACCACCGCCGGGGCTTTCCCGGCAAAAACAGATGCAATGGAGTCTCTGAGCAATTGGTAAGCTTGATAATACCCTCTCGCAGCCAAAGCATTCTTTCGATCCTTATCTTGCTCATCATTCTTCGGGTCCCAGTTGCCACTCCGCACACTTTCCAGCAGGCCTTCCGTAATCTTGTACCCCTCGATGGACAAAGAGTTATAACTGTCTTTGACATAGGTTGCATCCATCATGGCAAGGATGCTGTCTACATCCTGCTGGCGACTGCGTATCTGGGACGTATCGAGGACGGACAGCACAACCGGGCGCATGGCCATCCACATCAAACGGATACGAGAAGAATAAGGTGATGTTTCAAGCACGTCAAGACGAAGGTTCTCCTCAAACGGATTCTCTTCCAGTACCACATGGCCCACCTGCCGCATTGTCGATAACAATGCATCTGCCTGCTCTTCACGGCCGATGGAGCGAAGAGCACCGGCAACTCTGCCAGCCCTGGTGGTATGGCCTCCGTCGATAGCAGCCGCAATGACCGGGGACACATCCCTGACCATTGAGAGACAAGTGCGAGCTTCCAAAGCATTCCGACGGTAGTAGTCCGGGCCGACCATCAAAAGAGCATAAGCAAGAGGATAGAGCCGGACACCGTATCTTGATTCACGCTCGACTACTGGAGGAAGAGACGCTTTAATATCAAGGATGGACGTACCAAAAGGCAGTTGCATAATATTATTGGTACCGGATTCACTCCTAACAATCAACTGTCTTGGTACTACACTCTTTCCACTATAATAATATAAAGACAGTTCTGGAGAAAGACACCAACGGCCATCAAACTTGCTGTCGAGATAAGCAGAGACAAAAGACCAATACGAGACACACCAGACAGTGGAGTCTCCTTCACTGCCTGGGAAAGAAGGGATATACCATCCCCGAAGTACCATTGTAAGATAGCCAGCATCAACTAGACGCTCTGTATGCGTACGTCCAAGCACCTCAGCGCCATGGATTACAAGATTGTCTCCATGAGCGTCCTGATATGCTTTCAGAGCAGCGAGGGACTCCGCCATCTTCTCTTGCATTGTAGCCATATTAGTATTTGTCGCCTTGCTGTTATTAGTATTTATTATATAACTAATATTAGTATTTAACGCATTGCTATTATTAGTATTTATTGCAAAAATAATATAAATAAATGAATTAGCAATGCCTTCGAAACTCATCTTGCCGATGAGCGCCTTCCGCAGGCTTGCCGATGCCACTCGATCGTTTTTCCGGGCCGATGGTAACCACTCTATCTTACCGAAATTTCCGAACTCGCATCAATCTACTCTCGTCACCAGCTCATCCATTGGTTTTCTGGTGTCATGCATGGCCGATGGTTTGCTGTCTGCGGCAGGTATTGTTATTATCAGAACAGTTTGCCTGAGAAAGTGGAGATAGGATTATGGATATCCACGTGAACTACCGAGAACCCTTTTTCCTTTGCCAAGACATCCATTGCCTTGGAGGATTTGGTGTCAGCCGTTACGAAATACAATGCATCAATTGAAGAAGCCTGAGCAAATATCTTGGCGTCATTCGGGATGATAAGTCTCTGTTCTGGTGTGAACTGACCATTATCCCGTGCTTTATAGAGTGCACTTGCATAGTTGCCGGCTTTCTCCGCATGATCAAGGTTGAACGGCACAACCCTCACACACTCAAAGGGCAATTGATCCAATTCTCCCTTAACACAATACTCTGCAATGGCCACAGTAGAAACGTACAGGACAAAGTTATTCTCAAGAAAGTGTTGATAATACGCTTTGGCCGATGCATGAAGCGGATCATCTTCCTTCAAAAGCCTTATGAGGAAACTTGTATCCAGCATGGCTATTTTGGGTTGCTCTTTATTGCTCATAGCCTCTCAAATCAGACATATAACTATCCACATCAACGCCAGCCCATGATTTCGACGCTTTTGCGATTAGTCCATTAAGGTAATTCTCATCAAAGACAGGCCGGTATCCCTGCAATGAAATCAGCCGAAGCGATGACATATCAATCTCCCCTGTGGCCAAACTTTGCTTTCCTTGAGCCCTGACACCAAATTCTTTGTATAGGAGATTCTCCCGGATATTTTTAAGATACTCTTTTTCAGAATCTATAGTAACCTGACCATACTCTTTTGTGTCCAGGTGTATATTGGATTTATCCTTACCACCTGCATCCGTGAGGGTGCCATATAGATAGATTTCCGCATCCACCCAGACTTCACTTGAGCGCCGGTAATTCGTTTGAGGAGTAATCCTCAATTCGCCGTCATGCCACTCGGAAGTAGTTATAGAAAACTCGTAATTCTTTGAGACAGCATCCGACTGAAGTTTCTCAATGGCACGTGCCGTTGGAAGGTCAAGCTTATCAATACTGCCTGTCTTGAGGATACTTGCAAGGATGGCAGAAGTAGCAACAATTGTCTGGAAACTTGTCTTAAAGACATGGCGTACCGACCCACTCTCAATGGAATAGGAGATATCCGGCCTCTGTTTTTTGTTCCCGGAGAAGAGGATTGATTCCACGGCATCAAATATCTGAGCTATCTCCTTGATATCATAAATATCAGGAGACAGTTCAAGATTTCCTTTGCTTCCGGAAACCCTTATTTCTATGGTTCCCCTCTGATCCATAACGCAAATGTAAGCAAGTTACTTTGTATTTCCTATTAATGCCATCAATAATTGTACCTTCTGACGCGAGCATGGCGTTCCAGAAAGGTTTTGGAATTCTTCAAATCCGAGAATGGAATCATGGAGGGCATGTGATATTCCTGATACGCTTCTGAAGCCTCAATCTCCGTAAGGCCTGCTTCCAACTCTTTCAGGTTCTCCCCAGCCAGAGCGCCGGAACGTATGTATGGAATAAACTTGTCCCAAATGCTGCTCACGGTGTAATCCGGAGAGTAGAAATCATCAAACCAGTTCCAGTGCTCTTCCGCAATGAAGTGCCTTGCGAGAGAGTCCAGCATCCGAAGATAATTCTCTACCGCAATGGCGTACTCGCCATCCTCCAGTGCCGACAATATAAACTTCTCACCATATTCGTATAACAACTGGCCGATGGTGTCGCAATCGGGATCCAAGTTGCCAGTAGTGAAGATTTCTTCTTCGAGGATGGGGTCTGGGAACATATTGAGCATAACTCTTCAATGCAGATAGCAATGGGTATTTGGTTACTTGTGTGAATACTACGGGTATTATAATCCCTAACTATGAATTCACAAGCCTTGAAATGTCTGCTGGCATAGACTTCACTTCAATTGGGGCATCCGATCCAACAAACTTCTTCACGACATCAATATGTTCAATAAGCCATTTATGTCGGCGGAGATGTTTAAAAACTAGCGCCTTTTTCTGCTCTTTCGCGGGATTATTACCCCTCTCCCAGAAAAACAAACGCCGTCCCATAAACTCAATCTACTCTCGTCACCAGCTCATCCATTGGTTTTCTGGTGTCATGCATGGCCGATGGTTTGCTGTCTGCGGCAGGATAGCCGATGTTGATCATGGCTACCAGTTCATACTCCTCTGCGCCTGGGAGGATTTCTCGGAGCAGGGTTGGGTCGAATGAGCCGACCCAGAGAGTGGCCAGGCCTTCGTTTTCGGCGGCGAGCATCAGATAGGTGGAGACGATTGCAGCGTCGACTTCTGCGCCGTTCTTACCGTCGTAGCGCCTAACCCATGCTTCGGAGGGCCGGCAGCCTACGACCATGAGTAGTGGGGCGCCATAGTTGGAGCGGGTCACACCCTTGATGGCCTCCAGTGTCTCCGGACGGGAAACGGCCCAGATGTGGATGGGCTGTTTGTTCACGGCGGTCGGTGCGATGCGGCCGGCGGCCAGGATGCGGTCTATTTTCTCTTGGGCTATGTTCTGAGGGGAGAAGGAGCGGCAAGAGTATCTTTGGGTTATAACATCATTGAATGTCATTGCGTTTCGTTCTGATATAAGAAAAACACCTGAGCCTATTGCAGATTACGGGGCGGGCCGATGGCCGACGAAACTCCTCTTGCCGATGAGTGCCTTCCGCAGGCTTGCCGATGCCACTCGATCGTTTTTCCGGGCCGATGGTAACCACGCCACCTAAGCAGCCTCGCTACGATTATTGCTGCATTCGGGAACCAGGCTTGAAACGTTAACTCAAGTGGGTGGTTATCGCCGAAATGCCTGGGTGGTCATCGCCGAAATCCGCAGCATACTTGCGTTTGGCATCATAGAAACTCCAGGGATTGATTCTAAGTTCCGTAAGGCGCTGTTTATAACTGATCTTGTTCTCGTCGCAGTAGGCAATAACCTGGGCGACTTCTTCCTTTGTCATCATGGCGTAGTGTCTTTGATGCAAAGGTAGCCACTACCCGGCAATCCTAATAGACGTGGTTTATCGGATGCTTACGTCGTTTCGTTTTCATGCGGCCAATTTACAGATTAATTAGGATTTGGGCAAGGGGCACCCTCATTGTCATTCTGAGCGAAGCGAAGAATCTATATGTCTTTTCAGTGCCATTTTTCATCCTTTTCCCTGTCTTCCAGGAAAGGAATCGGGCACCGGTTTTAAGGACTGATTTCAGTTCGTAACCGAACTATTAGGCCGCCTCAGACTGGGTGGGTATGCTCCGGAATATGTAGATGTTTATATTTCCGAAGTTTTACCAATAACTCGATACATCATAACGCTATTGTCACAGGCATCTTTCTCTTGCACCCTAACAGACACAAACCCACAACTCTGATAAAAGGGGATGGCAGAATAATCCTTAACATCCAAGGCGCGAACAATAAGAAATTCACGATTGGGAGCCCGCTCGTTAACGAGCGCGTCCATCACTTTCTCAATAATAATGGAACCAATATGACGTCGCTGATAATCCTCGCGGACTGCTAAAAGAGACAACTCTGCGGAACGATAATAGTCCTGATCTTCGTCAATAACGCCAACGGGCATGGGTTTCAGGCCATTTATCATCCGTTCCTTAGTTTTGCTTGGCAAGAACAGTGAGTGGTCATCCTTTCTCATGCAGTACAAAGCAACAACCTCCTCCCCGTCTTTAACAAGGAAAAGGTTATTATTAGAAAGGTAGTCATCCAGTTCCGAGATAACCTCATCAACCAGATTCTGGCCACATTTAAACGAATGGAGGGCACACGTATCTGTTGCCCTCTCAATCGTTAGTTCCTTTAGTTCATGATCTTTACTTCCAGACGACATTGTATTCACTCTTGATCTGTTTAGAACGAATACTAATCTGCACGTCAGAACTGCTGGGCTGATCCGAATATTTACGACGGACCGCCTCGCGCATTTCCTCCGCAAATTCTTCCTGAATAATGGGAGTGTTGTTTTTGTCTATACCTAACATACTAATTTTGTTAGCATTCAGTACCCACAAAGGTACAAAAAAAATTTGATTTCACAAAAAGTGAACACCTCTACCCTCTTTTACCAAGCCCCCATAACCAGCCACAATTAGGGCACTCGCGCGCCCGCGGCACACTTGCGTAAAGTTAAATAATTCATATGGAAAAACCTAACAATAAGTACCCAAAATCTTGCCCGTATCTTCTTTTCAGTCAAAACTATATATACAAGCCATTTTACAGCCAAACGAAGCAACGTCGCCAACTCCAAATACAGACTCAATCGAAGATCAAAACCTTTTCTCACAATAAGAGCGAGACAAGCGCCGAACGCTTGTCTCTACTAATACTATATATAACGTAAGATGTTTCAACAAGTGGGTAAAGATAGACCTTTTACCATCACACTAACCATTATATTTGCATGGGTATCATGAAAAAAACCCAACCAAACTCGCATCCCGAGTCGGATTAGTATTTTAGTTCCCAAGAAGATAATAACACAACTAATTTTAAAACCAGAATAACAAGAAACACCTCGAAGTAGACCAAAGGGAGCACTCGCTCACACAACACGCCAACATCACAATATGACAAGAAGACCAATTAGACACAGCCACGCAACAAAAAGGCGATAATAGAACCAGAAATAGCAAAAGATAGAGAACAAACAAAAACGCAACCAACAAAAGATAATCAAAATAAAGCACAAGAAAATAGAGAATCCAAGTAACAGGCGACACTAAATCGAGCAACACACAGGGCGGCAAAAGCTCCAGTGCGGGTAGCGCTGTAAGGGTACCGGCCGTGGCGGCGTAAAGGGTACCGCCGTAGCGCGCAATAGGATACCGCCAGAGGGCGGCCTGTTTGATGGTGTTGCAAAGGTAATATTATTTTTTCTTTC
>Ga0310695_10007516_pt1 | contig 17357 bp, 13 predicted proteins | sample RumenRJG_04DNA_FD_203882 | JGI IMG/M metagenome (GOLD analysis project Ga0310695, IMG submission 203882) | Bovine rumen microbial communities from Lethbridge, Alberta, Canada - RJG_04 (v2) (version 2) | ecosystem: Host-associated > Mammals > Digestive system > Stomach > Rumen | place: Canada...
GTTTCCGATTTTCGGTAGTGGGCGATAACGGATTCGAACCGCTGACATTCTGCTTGTAAGGCAGACGCTCTGAACCAACTGAGCTAATCGCCCGAAAGGGATTACTTATCTTGATTCTTGCCCTTCCAGAGGATTCCGACCGGAATCACAACCAGATAGGCGGCAACCAGGATAAGCGGTGCAACCGTGAGAGATACCGGATTGTCTGCAGGGCCAGTGGCGAGGCAAATGAAACCGATAGCGAGGAGCAATACACCGAGAGCAATCAGAATGATATTCTTTTTATCCATCAGTATTAATCCTCTTCTCAAGATTACGAAGCCAAATATACAAAGTTTATGGCGTTTGTCAACCGATTTACGGCTAAAAAGCGCACTTTTTTTGCTCTGTGAGCAATAAACGCCTCGTATTAACGAGGCGTGGTTGCGAGAGCGAGCACTCGGGGGACGTACTTAGTAGATTGGGCGCGAGCGGTCTTTATTTTTGTCCGGGGTATTTAACACGAGTGTGATACGTTCCGTCCAAACTATCCAGGAATGCCCGTTCAAGCTTGAACAGTTCCCTAATCGACAGGTTACATTCGTTGAACTGGCCTTCAGTGAAGCGGCTTTCGATGGTCTTGTGGATCATTGCAGCCAAGGCTTCGGGGCTAGTGTCGGTCATGGAACGGCTAGTCGCTTCGATAATGTCTGCGAGCATCAGGATTGCGGTTTCCTTGCTCTGGGGCTTGGGACCCTTGTAGCTGTAATCTTCGACCTTGACTTCTTCGCCGGTTTCCTTGGCGTTTTCAAGGGCCTTGTGATAGAAATACTGGATAATCGAAGAACCGTGGTGTTCACGGATGCCTGCAGCCACAAGCGACGGAATATTGTATTCGCTGGCAAGCGCAGTTCCCTGTTCCACGTGTCCGGTAATAATCTTCACGGATTGCAGCGGGTCGATATTATTGTGCGGGTTGATTCCTTGCTTCTGGTTTTCAGTGAAGTATTCAGGGCGCATGGTCTTGCCAATATCATGGTAAAGCGCCATAACGCGCACCAAAAGAGAATTGGCCCCGATACTTTCGGCAACGTGTTCGGCGAGGTTAGAAACCTGAATACTGTGGTGGAATGTACCCGGAGCGTATTCCGAAATACGCTTGAGTGCCGGACGGTTAAAGTCCGACATTTCCATCAAAGTCAGCACCGTGGTAATACCAAAGATGCGTTCCATCAAGTGAATTAAAGCCACCGAAGTCAAAGCGTAGCAAAGCACGATGTTGGCGCTGGCCGCAATCAAGTTCTGGTAGAATGCTTCAAACGAAAGTCTGTTGCGCAACAGGAACATGACGCTAATGGCTGCGGCCATGGCGAGAACGCCTACGATGATACCCCATACAAACTGCACTCTGTAACGCATACGGGCGATCGGGGCTGTTGCCGCAAAGGTCACTGCAATGGCGCAAGTCATGGCGGCCAAATCGTAACCGTTCAAGATGCCAAAAATCATGGACGAGAACACTGCGAAGGCGATGCCAATACGACGGTCGTAAAGGACCGTTGCGGTAATGGGGGCAAATGCGAAGGGATAAATCCACATAAAGTCCAGATTTTCGGGAATGACAGAAATATTGATGCTGTTGATACTTCCGGACAGATGGTGAATTCCCCAGAAAGCGATAATCTGCAACAGGGCGAGAGCGATCAGACTCCAGAGCTGACGGGCGTTACGGAACATTCCCCTAGAAGGAGAGTAGAACAGGAACATGAAGAAAAAGGTAACGATGAGCACCATGATAAGTGCGTTACCGTAAATGGCTGTAAAGGTCTTGGAGTTTTCTTCTTTCTGTTGAGCACGCTGCAGAGCGTCAATCTTTTCAAGAATTTCCTTGGTAATGGGAGCACCCTGGGTCACGATTTCCATGCCGCGAGGAACCATGCCCTTAATGAGCGTCACCTTGTTGCGGGCTTCTTCGCGACTAGCAACCGTTTCTTTTTCCAGGTAGAATACATTGGGCATCATGAACACGAACAAGGTTTCGTAGAAGGCACTCAAGAGCCCCTGTTCGTTGGGGAAACTCATCTGAAGCTGAGCGAAGGCTTCGTCAATGCGGCGACGGAGCGGCTGGATGTTGCTTGCTTCGATGGTGGTCTTTTCATTGTCCTTGATTAAAGTAATGTTCGGCTTGGAATAGACGATGTACTTGAAATCTTGCAGGTTGTAGTTGTCGCGGTAGAGCTGAGCTGCGGTTTCGGTGCTGGCAATAAAGGTATTGGAAACACCAGCCTGGAGCATGCGGTTAAATACGTTAAGGAGCGAATCGCGAGCCTTGGAATTCATGCTTAGGGGCTTGATGGCCGAAGTCGAAATACGCTGTTTCAGGACTTCATAGATACGGGAGGCCTGTACCACCTTGGACTGCAACGTTGAATCGCTTTCGCCGTTTGCCGTAAGCTGGTTAATCTGAATCTGCAGGGAACCGTACTGGGCGAGCTTATGCAGGAACAGCTTGAGGTCTTCGGAAACACGGTTGGTTTCGTCGCTGTTATAACCGAAAATAGCGTTCACCTTTTCGGCGGCGCGGGTCTTTTCGGCTTCGATTTCTTGTTCCGACTTGGGAACTTCGAAATTGATGGGTGCCACAATAGTGCGCGTACTGACCTGACCCAAGTGGGGGCGTTCAGACTGGAGCGCAATATTCTTATCGGGGAAAAGGAAAATTGCCGCGGCAGCGACAAGCAACCAACCGATAACAAAATGGATTCGCATCTTTTTCTTTTTCATAATCTTTTTAGGTTCCGGGGATTACAATTTAAACCCAGTCACCTTTCCTTCTCATAAGCGTTCAAAATGTCTTTCACCAGCGGGTGGCGGAGCACATCGGTGGCCGTAAATTCCACCTGGGCGATTCCATGAATACCCTTCAAGAGCTTCATGGCATGCATCAGTCCCGACTTTTGGCCCTTGCCCAAGTCCACCTGGGTCGCGTCACCTGTAATAATAGCTTTGCTGTGGGGGCCAAGGCGGGTCAGGAACATCTTCATCTGTTCGGGAGTGGTGTTCTGGGCTTCGTCCAGAATGATGAAGGCTCGCTTGAGAGTGCGTCCGCGCATGTAGGCCAGGGGAGCCACTTCAATGGCACCGGTTTCTTCGTATTTGCGGAGTTTTTCGGCGGGCAAAAGCTCTGACAGGCTGTCGTGGATGGGACGTAAATACGGGGCGATTTTTTCTTTCAAATCACCGGGAAGGTAGCCCAAGGATTCTCCGGCTTCGACGGCCGGGCGGACGAGGCAAATACGTTCAGCCTCGTGGCGTTCCAAGCTGGATACTGCAAGAGTCACCGCCAAGAAGGTCTTGCCGGTTCCGGCAGGGCCCTTGGCAAAGATAATGTCGTTGTGTTCGACTGCGGATACCAGTTCGGCCTGGGCTTTTGTCTTGGCGAATACCGAAACTCCCATACGATTCCTAAAAATAGGCGTAGTGGGAATAGCCCCATTAGGGGCTTGTTGAGAAACTTCAGTGGGGTCCAACATCCGTTCCAGTTCGGTGACGGTAAGAACCTTGCCGTGTCGAGCAGCCATTTTAAGCTGGTCCAAAACGGCAAATACGCCTGTCGTATCGCTTTTTTCGTTTGCGATAATCCTGAGGCCCGGAAGCCTTGTCTGCATTTCAACACAAAAACGGCTCTCCAATAAGCGGAAAACCGTTTCATTCTCGCCTGAAATTGTTCGTTTCAGGTCATCCGATAAAGAATAGCGTAGTTCGTTCATCGAGAACGTGTCAGCTATAAATTATTCTTCGGAAGCAGGAGCTGTAGAGATACCGAGCTTGTTCTTGGCTTCGAAGATTTCCTTGCGGAGCTTGTGGTTTTCTTCGGTAATGGCGACAGCTTCGTCTTCGGTCTTTTTCAACTTGTTTTCGTCGATTTTTTCCTTAGGAGCGGATCTCTGAGCGGACGGAGAATCACTATCGTCGCTATAATCTTCGTCGCTAGAACCACCGGAAGAGCCGGCGCAAGCGGTGAACAGTGCTACAGTCGATGCTGCAAGGATCAATTTCCAATTTTTAAAAAGAGACATTTAATCAGGCTCCATTCTAGTCTGTGATGCCTCAAATGTATATAATTTAAAGCAAAAGCGGTGCGAAAAAGGTAAATTTATACCGAAATTTTACCTATTTAGAGGCAAAAAAATGGTCGAAAAGTCAATTTATAAGCCCTATTCGCAAGTTTTTATATCATCTGACCGCTACAATTCCAAGAATTTGTATAAAAAACGCCGCAAGGCCATGCTCAAGGAACTGGATTCGTTCTGTGTTTTTGCAGGAATCCCTATGGATCCCGGAACCGAAGAAGCCTACGTGCAAATCTGGAATAAAATGGTGCAGGAACCGGCATTCATGTTTCTGACGGGAATCAACCAGGCAGGCTGCTATCTGCTGCTCGACCCCAGGACCGACGAAGAAATCCTCTTTGTGCCACCCAAGGACCCGTTCAAGGAATTCTGGAACGGCAAGCGCCTAGGCTTTTTGGAAGGCGATAACGAAGTAGCCCGCATTACGGGAATCCAGGATGTACGCCCCGTAGACGAACTCATAGATACGGTGGTTGCCCGCGCTAAAAAACTTCCGAAGGGGAGCTTCGCTTACGCCTATTACTTTGAAAAGTTCAAGGAAGACCACAACGACCGGTTCAGGCATCAGCTGCTCAAGGCGCTTAAGCCTACAGGCATCAAACTAAAGAGTGCGGCGGCGCTGCATTGGGCGCTTAGACTTCCGCTGGAAGCTGAACGCATTATGGACGCCGAGGCGGCGCAGGCGGTGACGAATAACGCCTTCCGCAAGGTGCTCGCCGAAATGAAGAATTTCAAGACCGAGCGTGAATTGGGCTTGAAGTTGGATTATGAAATGCAGCGTGAAAGCGACGGTGACTTGGCTTTCCCGACCATTGTGGCAGGCGGCGCAAATGCATGCTGCTTGCACTATGTCAAGAAAGACGAACCGTTGAAGGCGGGGGAGCTGGTGCTCCTGGATTTTGGCATTCGCATCGGAAGCCTGCATAGCGATATTTCCCGCACCATTCCGGTGTCCGGCAAGTTCAGCCCACTGCAGAAACTGCTGTACCAGATTGTACTTGATTCTGCGCTGGAATACCAGAAACATGTGCGTCCGGGCGTTTCGCTTAAGGAAATTGGGATGGTTCCTTGGGACTACATTATGCAGGAATTGGAAACCCGCTTGGTCAAAGGCGCGAAGGGTTCGTACAAATTATTGTATGACAAGCGCCCGCACGGGGTAAGCCATTTTATCGGCGAACAGATTCACGAAGGCGAACCGGGAACCCGCTCCTTGGATACTGTTTTAAGGCCTGGAATGTTGATTTCTTGCGAACCGGGGCTTTACGGCGAATTTAAGGCGACCATTGGTGGCAAGACCTACCGCGAAAAAATCGGTATCCGCATCGAAGATGACCTACTAATTACGAAGGACGGCTTCAGGAACATTTCTAAAGATATCCCGAAAACGGTGGATGATTTGGAACGGCTGATGAAGTAGGCTTGTTGCTAAAACCATTGTATTTTCCTAAATTTTCGCCGAAAAAATTTAAAAGGTTACAACCATGAAACTCTCCAAGTATTTTTACGTCACGCTCCGCGAAACGCCGAGCGACGCCACCATGCCGAGCCACATCTTCTTGATGCGCGGCGGTTATATCAAGCCCGTTTCTACCGGTATCTACTCCATGATGCCGATGGGTTTCCGCGTGATCCAGAAGATTGTGAACATCATCCGCGAAGAAATGAACAAGATTGGCGGTATCGAAGTGGACTTGCCGGTGGTGCAGACCGCTGAACTCTGGAGCGAATCGGGCCGTTACCAGGCCATCGGCGAAGAATTGCTGCGCTTCAAGGACCGCAACAACCACAACATGGTGCTGGCCATGACCCACGAAGAAGCCATGACCGACTTGGTGCGCTACGTGCTCAACAGCTACAAGCAGCTGCCGGTGATGCTCTACCAGTTCAAGACCAAGTACCGTGACGAAGCCCGCGCCCGCGGCGGCTTGATCCGCGTCCGCGAATTCCTGATGAAGGACGCCTACAGCTTCCACACCAGCCAGGAAGACCTCGACCGTCACTACCAGGAAGAATACGACGCCTACCTCCGCATTTACCGTCGCGTGGGCATTGAACCGGTGGTGGTGCAGAGCGATACCGGCATCATGGGCGGTAAGGTCGCTCACGAATTCATGCTCGACACTCCGAACGGCGAAGACTACTTGATCCTTTGTAAGAAGTGCGGCTACCAGGCCAACCGCGAAATCGCTAAGTTCCAGCGCGTGCCGTTCAAGGGCGACGAAAATGCAGCCCTCGAAAAGGTCGCTACGCCGAATAGCGAAAGCATCGACGAACTCACCAAGTTCCTGAACGTCCCGGCCGAATCCACCGCCAAGTGCGTGTTCTTCGACTTTGAAGGCAAGCTCATCACGGTCGTTGTCCCGGGCAACCTCGACGTTTCCGAAATCAAGCTCCACAACTTGCTGAAGGCGAAGGAACTTTACCCGGCCGAAGACAGCCTCATCAAGGCTTGCGGCATGGTTCCGGGCTTTGCTTCCCCGATTAATGCTCACGACACCCGCATCATCGTGGATGAAGCCATCGCCGATTCCTTCGACCTCGTGACCGGCGCCAACGAAGAAGGCTTCCACTTCAAGCATTGCAACCCGAAGCGCGACTTCCCGAAGTTCGAAGTGGCCGACATCGCCGAAGCTTCCGAAGTCTGCAAGTGCCCCTGCTGCGGCGAACTCCTCACCGAGACCCGCGGTATCGAAATGGGCAACATCTTTAAGCTGGGCACCAAGTTCTCCGAATCCATGGGCGCGAAGTTCCTCACCGCCGAAAAGACGACCGCTCCGGCCATCATGGGCTGCTACGGCATCGGCGTGGGCCGCCTGATGGCCTCCGTCGTGGAAAACAGCCACGATGATTTCGGACCGATTTGGCCCAAGTCCATCGCTCCGTTCCAAGTGGAAATCGTCCCGATTGGCAAGGAAGCCGAACTCGTGGAACTCGCTGAAAAGTTCGAAAAGGAACTCGAAGCCGCCGGCATCGACGTGCTCGTGGATGACCGCGACGAACGCCCGGGCGTGAAGTTCAAGGACGCCGACCTCTGGGGTTCTCCGGTGCGTATCGCTATCGGCAAGAAGGGACTTGCCAACGGCGAAGTCGAATGGAAGTTCCGTAACGAAAAGGATTTCACCATGGTCAAGGTCGAAGACGTTGTCGCCAAGGCCAAGGCTTACTTCGCTGAGTAATCCTAATTTATAAGCAAACGATCCCCTGTAGTAGCCTGCTACAGGGGATTTTTCTATATTTTACGGCGAAAAAATTTCTCTATGGAGATTCTTATGGACATGAAGAAAATTGCTCTAGGTTCTGCAGCATTGGCTGCATTTGGTCTTATGGCTTGCAACGGCGAAAAGCCCATCGAAAAGGCTCCTGCCGCCATTACCGCCAATTCTACCGACGACGAAAAGTTTGCTTATATGCTGGGTGCCCAGTTCGGCGGTCAGAACTTTACGATTATTCCGCGCCAGATGGGCGAAGAAATTTATGAAGATGCCTTGATCCAGGCTATTCGTGATAACGTGAAAGCTAGCAAGGACTCGAACTTCAATGTGCAAATGACACAAGATTCCTTACAGGCTATAAGCGGCCGTTACTCTTCGATTGCTCGTTCTCGTTATGAAGCGACTCGCCCCGATAGCGCTCTGTTGGCCGAAGGCAACAACGAAAAGATCAAAGCCTACATTGACTCGGTCGCCCGAGCCCAACCGATTACCAAGGCTCCCGCTTCTACGGGTGCCAATGTGACAATTGCCGCCGATTCACCGGACAATACCAAGTTCTCTTACTTGCTGGGTCTTCAGTTTGCAAACCAGTTCCTCGGCATTGGAAACCAGTTCCAGACCGAGTTCGATGTAGACTACTTTATTTTGGGTATCAAGGAATCTGTGGCCAAGGTGGCTGATTCCACATTCGTTCTCCAGCTTCCGCAGGATTCCCTCAACGCCATCGGACAGCGTTACCAGCAGAAGATGCAAGATTTGCGTCAGGCCGCCATCAAAAAGCAGCAGGAAGAAGAAGCCAAGTTGAAGGAAGAAATTGCTCCGCTCCGCGGAGACACCCTTGCAAACGGTATGCCCCAGAAGTTCAATCCGAAGGTGAAGGCTACCAAGATTGCTGTGGACAAGGCCATTGCTAAGGATCTCGAAAACCTCGAACCTTTTGCAAACAAGCCGCTCTTTATCATGTACTTCTCTGCCACTTGTGGCCATTGCGCTCATGCAGCACCCGAAGTTCTGGCCATTGCAAAGGAATTCGCTCCGAAGGGCTTGGTCACTCTCGCTGTTGCAAGCGGTGGAAACCAGAAGGTGGGTATCCGCAAGTTCATGGATAACGCCAAGTGGGACGAATCCATCAACGTGGTTTGGGACGAATCCCGCCAGTTCGGTGAACTTTACAGTGACGGCTACGTTCCTAAGGTTTATGTCGTAAATCCGGATGGCACCTACAAGATGTATGCGGCTTTCGAAAACCAGAAGGAAGAAATGAAGCAGGATATCGCCGGTCTTCTTTCGGGCAAGAACGTCGAATGGAATCCTGAAGCTCCGAAGACTGAAGAAAAGAAGTAATCGCTTCTAATGTCACTTATTGCAGAATTTGACGTTGTAGTCGTCGGTGGTGGGCACGCCGGAATTGAAGCGACCCACGCCGCTTGGAAACTCGGTGTAAAGACTGCCATGCTCACGATGGATATTAATGCCATCGGTCGTATGAGCTGTAATCCGGCCGTAGGCGGGGTGGCGAAGGGGCAGATAGTCCGCGACATCGACGCCCTCGGTGGCCTGATGGGACTACTCACCGACAAGGCGGGCATCCAATTCCGCATGCTCAATATGAGCAAGGGGCCGGCCGTGTGGGGTCCTCGCGCCCAATGCGACATGAAGTATTACAGCGAAGTTGCCCGCGAAATCATTACAAGTCTTCCGGGACTTTCGGTGATTCAAGGCGAACTGGCTTCGTTTGAACGCATGGCTGACGGACGCCTGGAACTGACGCTCCTGAATGGAGAACGCTACATCACGCGCTCTCTGGTGATTACCAGCGGAACATTCCTTGCCTCCAAGATGTTTACCGGTCTTGAAACCAGCATCGGTGGGCGAGTGGGCGAGCCCAGCGCCGACAAGTTGTCGGAATGCCTTGCCCGCGAAGGAATTGCGCTCCGTCGCTTAAAGACAGGAACGCCTAGCCGCTTGGATCCCGATTCCATCGACTTCAACGAATGCGATGTGCAACGTGGCGATGACAATCCGTGGCCCATGAGCGACCGCCATCTGGCAGAAACCGTTCCTGGCCGCGATGCAAATTATTTCTGGGGAGATGTTGCGAACAAATTCGTCCGCAATGACTGCGTGTGCTGGATTACACGCACGAACCTGAAAACCCACGACATTCTGCGTAGCGGTTTCAAGGATAGCCCCATGTTCAGCGGCCGTATTCACGGCAAGGGGCCGCGCTACTGCCCGAGTATCGAAGACAAAATCAACCGTTTTGGCGATCGCGACGGTCACCAACTGTTCCTGGAACCGGAACAGGCAGATATCGGTCGAGTCTATATTAACGGATTCAGTTCCAGCTTGCCGGCAGATATTCAGCTGGCCGCCATCCATACGATTCCTGGACTGACTCGAGCCCGTGTGTTGCAGATTGGCTATGCAGTGGAATACGATTCCGTAGACGCCACGCAGCTTTTCCCGACATTTGAGTGCAAAAAGGTTCCTGGGCTCTATTTTGCAGGCCAAGTTTGTGGCACCAGCGGCTACGAAGAAGCTGCCGGTCAGGGACTCTTGGCTGGCATAAACGCCGCTCTCAAGGTCAAGGGCGAAGAACCTTTGATTCTTGGCCGCTCGGATAGCTATCTGGGCGTGATGGCGGATGACCTGGTAAACATTCTGCTCGACGAGCCTTACCGCATGTTCACGAGCCGCGCCGAATACAGGCTGTTCCTCCGTAGCGATAACGCCGAGACACGTCTCAAGGAACGCGCCCACAAGATTGGCATGATTTCGGACAGCGACTACGCCGACTGGAAGCGCCGTCAAGAATTGATGGCGACCGCCCGCACCCGCATGACCGAAGAATCGGCAACGCCCGACCAGGCAAATCCGATTCTGGAAGCAGGTGGTCAGGCTCTTTCGACCGAACGTACCCGCTGGATTAACGTACTGCGCCGTCCGGGAATCGACCCCGAGCAACTGTTCCGGACCGCGCTGCCCGACCTGAATCTGACTCGTCGCGACCAGTGGTTCATGTATGCCGAAGAAATCTACGCAGGTTTCTTCGACCGGCAGGCCCGCGAAATCGACGACCAGAAGAAGATGGAATCCGTGCGCCTGCCCGTCGACTTCGACTACATGCAGGTGACCGCCGTGAGTATCGAAAGTCGCCAGCGCCTGAACGCCCACAAGCCCCTTACGCTGGGCCAGGCTAGCCGTATTCCCGGCGTCCGCCCGGCCGACATTACGGTGCTTGCCCATTGGCTCGAGAATAGAAAATAAGGTTTTTTCCCTTATTTTTTATCTCCGTACCTATATCGATACCCGTAGCCATATCCATAACCATAGCCGTACCCATAAGAGCCACTGTCATGAACACAGTGATTGAGTACGATAGCCTTTTTGTCGAGCTTTGCAAGCGTCAGCTGGTCAATGGTTTCCTGGATGTTTTCCATGGAATGTTTCTTGTATTCGATAACAATTACGCCGAAATCGGCCAGTTTTGCGATGGATTGCGCATCAGATACCAGAGAACAGGGGGGGGTATCGATGATTACTATGTCGAATTTTTGCTTGCCTTCGTCCACTAGTTCGGCAAAAGCCTTGGAAGCAAGAACTTCACCCGGATTGGCAACCCGAGAACCTGTGGGCAAGAAATAGGCTCCGTTACCCATGTCAACGAGGGCTTGATCCAGATTGCACCCCTTAGTAATGATGTCGGTTATGCCCTTTTCGTGCTTATGGGAAAGTCTAGATTTGCGCAGGTCTGCGTCAATGAAAAGAACCCGTTTGTCGTGTTGAGCGAAAAGGTACGTTAAATTCAATGATACAAATGATTTTCCGGCCCCAGGAGCGATACCGGTAACCATCAAAACGCGACCGCCTTCGTCGATGCAAGAAAATTCCAATGCGGTTCGCAAAGCTCTAAGCTTTTCAATCGCAATATCTTCGGAATCGGCTTTTGCCAAGATAAAACGTTTGTCGTTTACGCTAGGGAGCTTGTGACTGATATGAGTCTTTGGAATCTTGGCATATACACTTACGCCCGTTTCACGTTCGATTTCGGAGGACGACCCTACGCCACGGTTACGCAAACGGTGCAAGAGGAGGACCAGAATCCAGCTAAAACCGAAGCCACCGCCAAAGCCGGCGAGTACGATAACCTTGCGGTTCGGCTTTGCGGGAATTTCATGAACGTATGCCGGGTCGACAATGCGCACGTTGCCGATTTCACTGGCTCGTACCACGCGGAGCTGCTGGATATTGTTCAAAATAGATGTATAAAGCTGGTTATTGATTTCCACATCTTGTTGGAGCTTGAGTACGTCTTGCTGCGTGGTCGGTAGCTTTTTGGTTTGGGTCTCTTCTTTGCCTATTTCCCTATTCAGGCGATCTTGCTGCTGCCTGATCGCCTGCATGGCGGGGTGGTCTTCTTTGAAAAGGCGAGCCTTTTCTTGGTATTCTTGCTGCAACGAAAGAAGTTGCGTTTTAAGTTGCACCTGTCGATCTAACGTGACTTTCGCTTCGGCACCCAAATCGACCGTTCCGACCTTGTTTCGATAGCTTGTCAGAAGCTGTTGCGCCGAATCTAGTTTGGCCTTAATCGTTGGCAACTGTTCTTCCAAGAATTCGAGGGACTTCTCTGCTTCGGCACTACGCATTTCCACATTCTGGCGCACGTACATCTCGGCGATGGCATTAAGTACGTTCGCGGTACGGTCCGGGTAGCGATCCATATAAGAAATTTCAAGAATATTTGTATTCTTGTCTTTTTCGATGGCGTCTACGGTTTTACGCAGACTTTCGGCCATATCAAGCACAGAAGTTTTTCTCAATCGAAATTTTTGCCCCGGCAAAGCATAAATGGATTTGACGCAAATGGCAACGGTATCACCACCTATGGGTACACGGTATGTTTCGCCAACATTCCCTTCTACAAGTTTTGCACCGAGTGGGGAATACAGCTCGTATGAATCCGTTGATTTTACCTTGGCAACCCACTTGTGCTCTTTTGCCATCAAGGCCATGGGCGGCTCAAACAAGTCCAGATCCATGCGCCCTTCTCGACGCATTAAACGATCCAAGATATCAATCGGTTCGGCACTGTAATTCAGGTGCAATTTTTCCACAACAGGCATGAGTACGCTAAGACTCTTGATCAAATGAATCTCTGCCTTGGCCGGACTCTGCGTTTCGAAAAGTTCCCCGATGTCGGCAATAGCCTTGCCGCTCTTAGATTTTGTGTCAAGCTGCAACATCGTGGTACTTTGGAAATAGTCGCGGCTATAGCGGGCGTATGTCAACCCGGCTATTAAACCGATAATGGAGAAAAAAGCGAATATAAGCCAATGACGCCTGAAGATGTTGAACAGTTCAAAGACGTCAATGACATCGCTTGGTTTTAGGATTCCCTGCGATACAGGGGCTTGATTTGTTTGTTTTTCTGCAGTGTTATTCATAAGGTTTCCTATTAAAATCTTAAAAAAATTAAGCAGCTTTCGAATACTCAAAAAGGTTGTTTAGGTGTTGATTGCTGCAAACAATGTTTGACATTTTTTGTCTCGAATAAGAAAGTCGTTTATAACCTGTTGGTAGCTTGGCTATGGATTTCCTGTTTACCACTTTGAAAATAGGGCTAGGGAAGCCCCTGAGATTATCTTGGGCGACCTTACTTACAAAAATTTTTATATTTTCTCTAGGTACAAGGATTTTACGGACCCGGTCGTAAAGGCCTACATGAAGTACTTTGCAACCAGGAACGTAGACTCTAACGAAACCGAAACCATCAACAAACAGGTGTCTTATTTCAAAACCGACACTCTCACGAGGAACAAGTATATGACTTTGGAATACGAACTTCATGAAAGCGAGCAGAAGGGCTTTGAAAAGGCAGAGGCCAAAGCGTTGGAAGAGAAGAAGGCCATGGCCAAGGGGTTCCGTGACGCCAAAGTTCCTTTGGATATAATCTCTGCACAAACAGGATTTACCATCGACGAAATCAAAGCTTTGTAAGCTCGCAATAAAGACGAAACTTTGAAGGTCGTGGAGAAAGAAATGATTGCACAGGAAGAAATTGACTGCCGCTTGGCTGGAGCCAAAATAGAGACTCGTTTCGAAATGGTCGATGCCATGCTTTCTAGAAATTATTCTGAAGAAGAAATTTCCATTATCTCTGGCATTTCCAAAGAAGAAATCCTTAAGCGTAAGGCTCTTTTGAAAAAGTGATTCTAGATTCTTTCGTTCAAATTTTCTAGCGACAACTCCCTTGCTCAAGGGAGTGTTTTTATTAGCAGATATCTCCGCATAACAAATCCTACAACAAACACCAAACAGGTTATAACGCCTCGGCAGGGGAGTGCCGAAGATTTTAGAGGTGGGAGATGGAATTTGGAAGGACTTCATATAATTCGACACAAAAAGCAAATAACTATTGATATATCCCCATCAGTTTTTCATAATAGGCTTCAGCGTTATAGCGAGCTTGGGCTTGTTTTGCGATTGAGGCATAATCAAACGACATAGTAAACATCTCCTCTATTTTAGCCTTCAAATCTTCTACATCACCCGAGATAAAGGTCTTTCCAGATACATTTTCTTCTATCAATTCTGGGATTCCGCCAATTCTTGCTCCAAGCACAGGCGTTCCAAGCGATTGCGATTCAATAACTGTAAGCGGATTATTTTCGCTACATTCTGACGGCAACACCATAAAACGAGCGCCCTCTAGAATCGAACGGACACCATCCCAATTCTTCTGGCCGACGAATTCAATATTTGCAAAATCCCGAAATTGCGTTTGCAATTCCGGCAAAAGTTCGCCACCGCCAATCACAATCAACTTATACGGCATTTGAGAAGCCGCCTTACACAAAGTGCGAATTCCCTTCATCGCATAAACGCGACCTAGGAATACATAGTAGTCCTCTTTTTTCAGCGACGGATTCTGCACCTTGCTCACATCTATAAAGTTGCAAAGTACATGCATTTTATCAGCGGAGTAACCGCCCTTTACCATTGTATCGGCAAGGAAATGTGACGGCGGCAAGAAGATGTCGGTACACGCCTGCAGACGGTTTTTATTCCATTTAAGGATTTCGCGCCAGCCAATAATAGCACCAGGAATACTTCCCGGCATACATCTGTGACGGACAACGGCCATCTTATCCGTAAAGCATTCCTCGCACCACTTGCCATTGCGCATACACGTATAACACGGACAAACAAGCTTGGAATCGTGCAGAGTCCACACCACGCGAATGCCGCGAGCATGGGCAATCTCAGCGATTACCGGCGAAAGCTGCGTGTGGATATTGTTCAGGTGAACCACATCGGGCTTAAAATCGTCAAGCAAGGCGGTGAACTTGCGACGAACCTCGCTATCGCCAAAGGGACGGATAAACGCCGCCAGATTTGACATATTCTTGGGCCAGTATTTTTGCCAAGGGCTCTTCAAGTTTTCAGGATAATCCATCGCGAAAATGGCGACCTCGTGGCCATGCAGCTTAAGCAATTGCTCCAGATTGAGCATGTAGATACAGTCGCCACCACGACGATAGTAGAATTTATTGGCAAGAAGGATTTTCATAAAAAATTTTAAGGGTTCTTTATTTTGTTGCCGGATTTTTCAAACAAATCGCCAATAGCATTAACATATACATTCCTCGGTTATGAGTAAATGTTGCATCGGCAACAGACTCAATTACAAAGAAAATAACAATAAGCAATACAAATTGAAAAGTAAAAACAGATTGTTCTTGCTTCATTTTAAGCATTCCTTCTTGAATTCTTTTTTTCCAAAATAAAACAAATAAAAATATTCCCACCAAGCCAAATTGAGCTAATGACGGAAAAAAAGTATCACACAAAAATAAACCTTCTCCAATTTCGTGATTATATACCATTTGATACTTGCTATACAATGGAGAATAGTACACCGCGGAAGCAAATGTTGCATAAGAACCAAGGCCGGAACCCAAAAAAGGAAAATCCTTGAGAATTTCAATAGCCTTCATATACAAAAGAGGACGAGCAAACATATGCTCCAAATCACCTGATGAAGTTCCTTCAATGAAATAAAAATCAATTTTTTCCCAAGCAAAATAAACGGATCCGCAAATCAATAATAACGCATAAATTATTGTTTTAAATGATAATTTAAATTGCGAAAGCATTTTTTCGCCCCAAAATGTCATCAAGAAAAAAATCACAAAAAAACCAAACATTTTCGAACGTAATGAGGCGAGTCCTAAGGCAAGCATCAAGAGAGAGATGATTCTTGATCGACGGGTGTTTGGTGAAAAATACAAGTATGTCATTGCGATAGCCGTACACATTGTAGCAAAACGAGCATGACCGCCAAATGTATTCATTATTCCGTTACCTCCAAAACCATTAATTCCTATAGGCAATAAAAAAAGAGATAGGATAATACACAATCGACATAAGAAACTTCGTTGAGTTTCATTAACATTTACGCATAGATTATATGTTGTGTAAAAAGCAAGATATGGCTTAACTTGAATTAAAAAATCCATTAATATCGCATTTTTTACATTATTGGGAAAAATCAGCGAATACACCAAATACAATAAAGCTATACCGAAAAATAAAATAGTTTCTTTTTTTATTTCACCTTTATAAACCCAACAAAATAAAAGCCCCGCCGCAATCAATTCGTCTATATATGAGAAATGAAAAAATTTTTCAATCACATCATAAAAAACAACTCCAAAAACAAGAGTGAAACACACCAATAAAAATCCAAAATTAGATTTAGCCTCAGTCATTTCTAGCCCCATTCATATTCTTAACACACCTTGTCAAACAATTTCAAATGAGCATCCACTGATTTTTCAATCGTATATTCAAAAGATATTTTCTTTAAATAATCTGAATAACATTTATTATCATTATTTATGCATAACTTAATACAATCCAGCAAAGAATCTGCATTTCCAGGAATTGCCAAATATTGTGGATAATCCTTCACCAGAAATTCCATTGCAGCTCCACTTCCCCACGTAGAAACGATTGGCGTTCCAAAAGATGCCGCTTCATTAACAACAAGTCCCCAGCATTCTTGACGAGATGGCAGCACAACCATAGAACATTGCTGATATTCATATTCTAATTCTTTTTTATTTAAAAAAGGTATTATTTCAACATTTGATGGAATATCTTTCATATCTTTTTTGAACAAATCCGTTCTTTTTCCCATGCCAACAAATTTATAACGCAATGTTTGGTCTTTTTTTGCTGCAGATAAAGCGATGTCCATCCCTTTATAATCAAAATACTGCCCTACAACCAAAATGCACTCGTTTCGACTTGCCGAATAAGACGAATTTCTTTCTATTTCTTTTGTTGTTAACGAACTGAAATAATAAGGGACTATTAATTTAGCTTTTCCAACAAACTTTCTTAGAGATTTCTTCGCGGATTCTCCAGCGACAAGGTACGCCGTTGCACTTTTTAAAACTAGAGCCTTTATTTTTGTTTTAATTTTTTTTTCAAGAAATGGTTCACCATCAAGATTAATTACATAGGGAATGCGCTTTAGCTTCATCATTGCCATTGCTAGAATCTGAACAAAGCTATTATAGCAACCAACAATCACCAAATCCCATTTTTGACCAATTATACTAATTATTTTTAGTGAAAAAGAGTTCTCATTTCCAATCTTTTTACCATCTAGATATAGACATTTAAATTCTTTATTCACAGACGAAGCCCATGAAGAGTCTCTGTTAAAAGAATTTCGCCTTTCATACATTACGGTCAAATCACACTGCTTCCCTAAGAGATTGAAAAATTCAACTCTATAAGGAACTTCAATATTTGTTAGATACAAGATTTTTTTCATTTGTCAAAGCACGTGGATTCTACAAGAACTTTAGATTTTTTTTGTCCCCCCTTATCCCTATTAAATAATTGCATAAGGAAATATATCTTTAGACATTTTTTGGGAAAAAGCGTAAACAATAATCCCTCTATTTTGTATTTCAACTTAGAAGACCTTATAAGGTTTAAAGCAAACATTCCA
>Ga0310695_10007517_pt1 | contig 17356 bp, 6 predicted proteins | sample RumenRJG_04DNA_FD_203882 | JGI IMG/M metagenome (GOLD analysis project Ga0310695, IMG submission 203882) | Bovine rumen microbial communities from Lethbridge, Alberta, Canada - RJG_04 (v2) (version 2) | ecosystem: Host-associated > Mammals > Digestive system > Stomach > Rumen | place: Canada...
AGATCGCTGTTTGACAACAAAAAACGTTCCATTTTATAAGAAATATAAATTTAAAGAGCAAACATGGTGCTAGACCGTGTTGTTATGCACTTTGGCTAGTTTTTGCGAACTGCCAAAGTAGAGTAATTATATTAGAGTTAAGGCAAATTTTCTTAAAGGAGCGCAAATTTGCAGGAATTATTTGGGTTCTACTTAACTTTCTCTTTTAACTTCTTTAAAGACTAGATAACAATCTTTGCCACAGAAAGATAATCCAGCGCAAATAATAGATTGGACTTTGATTTTTCTTGCAAAAACGCCTTCATCATATTTCTTATCGAAGATCTGATTTAAACCAACTAAGGCTGTTTCTTCAAGTTTTTCCCTCGATTTGCAAACTTTAAGTTCAAGGATCACGGATTGCTGATTATTCTTAGTGATGACAACATCAGCACATCCAAATCCTGTCTCATATGATGGATCGTAGGTGTAGATGTCATTGTTAGCATAATCAACAAACATGCCATTTAAGAAAGACTGGTAGTAAGCTTCTTTATCAACGTTTCTGCCAAACTCTTTATAGCTTGTTGCAACAATTAAGGTATTACTTAAAATCTTTCTGCAAACAGAGTCATTACCATCAAAAAGAGCATCTAAAAGCTTGGTTCTAGTGTTGGAATATGAGACATTACCTTTAGAGAAAGTCCAAGTCTCAAGATCTTTAAAGGTATCGTAGACACAAGCATTAGGAATTTTAAGTTCGATTTCTTTACTGTGCTTATAGGAATTAAATAAAGTTAGATAGCCGGTTGAATAAAGCATTGTCCAAAAGTAATTAGGATTGTACTTTTCGTTAACATCATTGAAACTAATGCTTTCATCAATCTTTTTACATATAGTTTCGTGATTAACAAGCTTTGCTATATCTTCAGAAAACTCATGTGGAGCTTTGTCGTAAATATCTCTTAAAATGTCAAAACTTCCAGAGTTTTTCCAATAAGGCCAAGGTTCTTTAGTATTATCTACAATTAAATCTGATATGTAATTTAAAACATCCCAAGGACAGTAAATATCTTTGTTGCCGATACGATAGCCATCATACCAGTGCTTAAAGATATCCTTCTTGTCAGTTAGGTCATAGTATGACAGTAAGTCATCAACTTCTTGTTCTGTAAAACCACATAAATCAGGAACATCACCATTAGATAAAGAGCTTACAGTAAAATTATTAAAACCTGTAAAGATGCTTTCTTTTGAAATCTTTAGACAACCTGTAATAAAAGCTTTAGTTACAAAATCGCCATCCTTTAATGCATTGCCAAGAAGAGATGCAAAGAACTTTCTAAAATTGTCGTAATAATCTTCTCTATAGCACTTAGCTAAAGGCACATCATATTCATCAATTAAAACAATGGGCATGACGCCAAAGTGATCATTGATGATTTTGCATATATCATTTAAAGCGGTTGGAAATTCTTCAATGGAGAAGTTATTTTTATCAAGATCAACAATTGCTTTGTATTTCTTTTGTTCACTTTCATCAAGTTTAAAAGACTTAATGAATTTGAGTTTTTCAACTGCTTCTTTAACTTTTAAAGCAACTTGAAAGCAAGAGTCCTCATAAGTGTTAAGTTTTGACTCTGTTTCTTTAAAAGAAATAAGAACAGTTGGATACTTGCCCATGAATTCTTGGCAAAACTCTGTCTCTTTTAGGACTGCGGTATCTTTAAATAATTCAAGATGAGAGCTTAAATCTTCAGGATTTTGATAATTAGGACTTAAAAAAGCCTCTAAAGAAGATAAGAACAGGCTTTTACCAAAACGTCTAGGTCTAGTAAAAAGCTGAACCTGACAGAGACCTTTTTCAATTGAGTCTAGTAGGACTTTAAAATATGAAGTCTTATCCACATAATATCCATTACGTAGTCTTAGCTTTTTAAAATTGCTAACGCCATTAGGCACTTTAAGTTTCATAAATAAGTCCATTTTAAATGTTATCTATAATCTCTACATTACAACAATTTAATCTAATTTCAAAAGAAATTTTTGCTCTTATTTGAAAAGAGATAGATAAGTCAAAAGTTAGATTTAAGGTTTTCGATATCTACAAATCTAGACTATTTTGATTTAACAAGAAATCAAACAAATTGATAATTAAAATTCCCTTTTCATTGTGGTAAAGCTTAATGTCATCTTTAACCACGATGATCTTTTTAAAATAGTCATCGATATTAACAAGTGAATTTTGTTCTTGCTCCATCTTCTCAAGATTTGGAATTGATAGAGCTGATTGAATGTAATAGCGGTTGTTACCAGTGTTGCACACAAAATCAACTTCTAAGAACTTTTTAACATAGTTGCCAGATTCATTTTTCTGGTATTTTTCAACTAAGCCGACATCAACTTTATAACCTCTAATTAAAAGCTCATTGTAGATAATGTTCTCCATGATGTGAGTTTCTTCAAGTTGACTGTAGTTAAGTCTAGCGTTTCTAAGGCCCATATCTACAAAGTAATACTTAAAAGGGCTGCCTATATACTTTTTACCTTTAATATCAAAACGCTTAGCTTTGCTGATAATGAAGCTGTCTAAGAAGTAATCAATGTATTGAGAGATAGTGACTTCGTTGGTATTGATACCTTTTGATTTAAAAGTATTAGCTAGTTTATTAGGGTTGTTTAATGAGCCAATGTTTGATGATAAAACATCAAGCAAAGTTGACATTACGCTGTCCCCTTTGAGCTTGTGCCTCTCTACTATGTCTTTTAGATACACAAAGTTGCAGTGATCTGCTAGATAGCTAATTTTATCTTTTGGATCTGTTATGGTAAGTACATGTGGCATACCACCGTAATAGTAGTAATCTTTCCATGCCTCTCGTACATCACCTTGATAGACACTTACAAACTCAGAAAATGACAAAGGATAAACTTGAACTATATCGCCTCTACCTCTAAATTCCGTGATGACATCAGATGATAAGAACTTAGAATTTGAGCCAGTTACATAGATGTCGATGTTGTCTTTTTTAACAAAGCTAGTTAGAACCTGCTCAAAGTCTAGGCAATTTTGAATTTCATCAATTAATAAATACCATTGCTGACTGTCATCAATTCTTGATTTGATGTACTCAAAAAGTGCCATTTTATCTCTTAGCGCAACATACTCAAGATCTTCTAAATCAATGGTAATGATCTTCTCTTTAGGCACTCCTACTGAGATTAAATACCTGTAGAATATATTAAACAGAAGATAAGACTTACCACAGCGACGAATACCAGTAACCACCTTGATAAGGCCATTGTGCATGCGTGAGATAAGTTTATTTAAGTAGAAATCTCTTTTAATTTCAAGTTTTGCCATAATTACTTAATTTAGATTTTTATAAAGTCTTTATATTTTTTCTAATTTGAATATAGGTCATGAATTAGCTATTGTCAATTTAGATTTTTATAAAGTAATTATATTTTTCCAAATAGAAAGCAAGAATGGACAAAACAATGAGCTAAATTAGACAAAATCAAAAAGCTAGTTTTCGTTGATTTTATGTAAGGTGAAGTTCTTCTAAAAATGCTTATTTAATCAATGTTACAGCGATTTGTTTTGGACAAATTGGTGAGCAATTTTACTTATTTGAAGACAAAGTAATGAGCAAAAGACAAACTCACAGAGCAAGAAATGATGTTCAAACAGATCTAATTTAGATTTTTATGAGTACTCACATTTTTCCAAATTAAGTTTTTTTTAATTTCTGCAATTTAGATTTTTGTGAGTACTTATATTTTTTCTAATTAGGCTAACTTAAAGATATCTTTAATCTCCTCTGTTGATAACTTAGAGATCCAACTCTCGCCTACTGCAACGGTTAAGTTAGCTAAATCCTTTTTAGCCTCTAGCATGTCATCAATGCGTTCTTCAAAGGTGTTAGCGCAGATTAGACGTACCACGTTAACATTGTGAGTTTGACCAATACGGTAAGCTCTGTCAGTTGCTTGATTTTCAACAGCTGGGTTCCACCATAAATCATAGTGAATGACGGTACTTGCAGCTGTAAGGTTTAAACCGACACCAGCTGCTTTTAGAGATAAGACTAAGACCTTAGTTTCATCATCATTTTGGAACTTATCTACCATCTCTTGGCGTTTTTTAACATTTAAGTCGCCTTTGATAAAGTCTGCTGTAATGTTGAGTTTTTCTTTAAGCCACTTTTGAATAAGCTCACCAGTAGTTACAAACTGGGTAAAGATAATTACTTTGTTATCTGCCTCTATTTGAGACTCAACAACATCAATTAACATCTGACCTTTACCAGAGAAATCTACATTGTCATCATAGTCTTTATCGTAGTTTGAAGGGCCATTGCAGATTTGTTTTAGACCTGTAATTAAAGCTAAAACAGCACTTGAGCGTTCAATTGAAGCAGAGGCACTTGATGACTTATCCTCAATTACTGCCATTTGCTCATCTAATAGCTTTTGATACATCGCAGCTTGCTCAACTGTTAAGGAGCAGTAACGATTTGATGTAAGCTTATCTGGCAAATCGTTGATAATGCTCTTATCACTCTTTAAACGTCTTAGGATAAATGGCTTAGTTAGACGGTTAAAGTGTTCAATTGCAAATGGGTCACGTTCTTTTTCAATAGGCTTTGCAAACTCATTATTAAAGCTTGTTGAGGTGCCTAATAGACCTTTATTTACAAAGTCCATAATTGACCAGTACTCTGATAATCTGTTTTCAACAGGAGTGCCAGTCATGGCTACACAGCTTATAGCATCTAACTTACATAAAGCTTTACGAGTATCTGTATCTTTGTTTTTAATTGCCTGTGCTTCATCAATGACAATTAAGCGATATTTTTTCTTTTTAAACTTGGCAATTTCAGAGCGCATCTTGCCATAGGTGGTTAAAAGAATATCAGGACACTCTTTTGGAAGCTCGGCGTTAGCACCATAGATAACTTCATAAGAAAGTGTAGGAGCAAACTTTTTAAGTTCATGCTGCCAGTTAATTAAAAGTACCGTTGGAACTACCACTAATACAGGTAGTTTTGAGGTAATTTCACCATCATCTTTTAGCTTTTGAATTAGTGATATTACCTGCAAAGTCTTACCTAAGCCCATGTCATCGGCAATAATTGAACCTATGCCAACACGTGCGTTTTGCAGTAGCCAGTTAAAACCACGGACTTGATATTCACGTAAGGTTGCGTTAATTGATGTTGGTACTGACTCTTGAGTGAACTTAAATAGCTCTTTTAAAACTTTATCTAGGTTCTCACCAATGTTAACCTCGGTATTCTCATAAGAGCCAGATATAGCTGCACTTAAAAGTTTTAATCCTGTAGGTTGACGCTTATCTATCTTTTCACGACGCTTTAATAAGTCCTGGTATGAGGCTTCAGTCATGTAAACTAGAGAGTCATTAAACTTAACTAAAGTATCTAAGTGACTTGCTAAATACTCAAAGTCCTCATCAGAGATGAATTTATCACCAATAGATAAGTGCCAATCAAACTCAAGTAATTGAGCTAAACTTATAAAGCTATCGCCTGCATTAAAGCTTACGTTACTTGGTAGATTTACAGAAATATTTAAATCAGGGGTGGCAAAGCTTTGTAGACTTTCAGGAAGTTCAACTTCAAAACCTATCTTTTTAAGGCAAGGGATCACACGGGTGAAGAAGTCTAGAAGTTGATCCTTGGTTACTGCACCATACTTTAAGCCATAATCATATCCTTTCGACAATTCTTCACATAAACCTTGAACTGTATATCTTACTTTGTCGAAAATATCTTGGTTGTATTGTGTTGTTTGATTAAAGTCAACACGATTACCTTCTGCATCCTTGATTATTACTTCTACAAAAAGATCATCAATGTCTGAGAATTGTTCAATTTTGACGGTATTTTCGTTTTTATCTAAATACTTTTTGTAAACCTCTGACGATCTTCCATCAGCATCTATTGAATTAAAGTAACTTTCTAACAAAGGAGAGTTCTTTTCGTAAACCTTTATTGTGGCTCCGTACTTGCTAAAATCAGTAAGCAGACTATTAAAGTAACCATCAAATTTCTCAACAATATTACAAGTTGAGAATTGTTCTAAAATGCTTTCTTTAAATTCTCTACCTAAAAAAGCTCTTGTAACAAAATCGTCATTACCAACCTCATTAAACTTTCTATTGCCTCGATATGCATTTTTAACTTCAAAATGAATAAGGTCTGTTAGAAGTAATTTACCTAATGAAAAATCATCAAGATCACTTTTTGCGTAGTAGTATTTTCTATATTGTGAATTGATAGTTCTGCCAACATTAAGTACTAAGGCTTTAACCACAGGATTAAAAATGGCAGGTATGAAGAGCACATTAAAATTTCCTTCCCCGGAGTAAACGAAAGAAGGTATAAAAGCACCTTGCTTTAAAATATTTCTAGAGATCACCCAAAGAAAATAAAATGCTTTTTGCTTATCTGTAAGTTTAGAAATAGACCTTTGGCTAATTATGGTTGTAAAATAATTTCGATTGTGTGCATATTCTCTAGATACTGAGTAATCTGTAAGGTTACCCTCAGATCTTTCAAACAGTACACACTCAATATCAACATCTCTTTCTTCTTGGAAGAAAAATAGCTCATCCTCATGTCTTAACCTAGGGCTTGTAGCTTTTTTAGCTTTATCCGCTACTTTTTTGTATACAGTTTCAAAAGATTCCTTGAATGTTCTGTAATCATAATAAACATCCCAATCATCTTGTAGTTGTTCAAACTCTTCTATGCCTGCAGTATAAAACTTCAGTATTTCATCTTTTAAGTAAGGGATCTCAATACGAGCTAATTGCTCTAGTGACATGCATTGGCTATCATCCTTTGGACTCTGCTCTTTATGTACAAAAAGTTCACTAGCATTTGAAACTTGCAAGGAGTTATATTTTTTAGGATCGATATTTCTCTTTTTTAGCTCATAAGATAAATCGATACCTCTAAACTTAAGAAACTCTAGTGCAGATTGACTAAAGTATTGAGCCATTTTCCAAACTAAAGCATCGCAAGCTGAGGTAAATTGAAAAGTTTTTTTACCATCTATATAGAAAGTGAATACGCTACGATAATCAACACTGTCCCATACACTCTTTTTAAGAGGGCACAAAAGCCAAATATCATATTTTTCACATAATAAAAAGAAATTCTTAGTATTTCTGTAACCTAAAAAATCTGACTGATAAGCCCCCATCAAGTATGGTAAAGTAATAAACTCATCAATAAGCTTATCGATTTTATCTTTGGAAATTTCTGCAAACTTTAGTTCAACTACATGATCTTTAGCTCCCGATCTTGTACTTTTTACAAAACCAGAAACTTTATTTTTTTCTACCTTGAAATCTTTTACATAAGATGCAAGATCAAGGTCCCATCCGCTATGGTAAGAAGTATCCCTAAGAACAGGATCAAAAGAGTAAATGATCTCCCTTGCCATATCGCTGAAATAATTATAAAAGGAATAATAATACCAATTACTGCCGTAATACATACAAACCTCAAAGTAAGAAAAACTTGTGTGACTTTACCACAAAGAAAAGGCATTTACACCTATTAGATGCAATGACTTTTAAATAGTTTTGTAGTAGATTTTAGCTAAGCTAACTTAAAGATATCTTTAATCTCCTCTGTTGATAACTTAGAGATCCAACTCTCGCCTACTGCAACGGTTAAGTTAGCTAAATCCTTTTTAGCCTCTAGCATGTCATCAATGCGTTCTTCAAAGGTGTTAGCGCAGATTAGACGTACCACGTTAACATTGTGAGTTTGACCAATACGGTAAGCTCTGTCAGTTGCTTGATTTTCAACAGCTGGGTTCCACCATAAATCATAGTGAATGACGGTACTTGCAGCTGTAAGGTTTAAACCGACACCAGCTGCTTTTAGAGATAAGACTAAGACCTTAGTTTCATCATCATTTTGGAACTTATCTACCATCTCTTGGCGTTTTTTAACATTTAAGTCGCCTTTGATAAAGTCTGCTGTAATGTTGAGTTTTTCTTTAAGCCACTTTTGAATAAGCTCACCAGTAGTTACAAACTGGGTAAAGATAATTACTTTGTTATCTGCCTCTATTTGAGACTCAACAACATCAATTAACATCTGACCTTTACCAGAGAAATCTACATTGTCATCATAGTCTTTATCGTAGTTTGAAGGGCCATTGCAGATTTGTTTTAGACCTGTAATTAAAGCTAAAACAGCACTTGAGCGTTCAATTGAAGCAGAGGCACTTGATGACTTATCCTCAATTACTGCCATTTGCTCATCTAATAGCTTTTGATACATCGCAGCTTGCTCAACTGTTAAGGAGCAGTAACGATTTGATGTAAGCTTATCTGGCAAATCGTTGATAATGCTCTTATCACTCTTTAAACGTCTTAGGATAAATGGCTTAGTTAGACGGTTAAAGTGTTCAATTGCAAATGGGTCACGTTCTTTTTCAATAGGCTTTGCAAACTCATTATTAAAGCTTGTTGAGGTGCCTAATAGACCTTTATTTACAAAGTCCATAATTGACCAGTACTCTGATAATCTGTTTTCAACAGGAGTGCCAGTCATGGCTACACAGCTTATAGCATCTAACTTACATAAAGCTTTACGAGTATCTGTATCTTTGTTTTTAATTGCCTGTGCTTCATCAATGACAATTAAGCGATATTTTTTCTTTTTAAACTTGGCAATTTCAGAGCGCATCTTGCCATAGGTGGTTAAAAGAATATCAGGACACTCTTTTGGAAGCTCGGCGTTAGCACCATAGATAACTTCATAAGAAAGTGTAGGAGCAAACTTTTTAAGTTCATGCTGCCAGTTAATTAAAAGTACCGTTGGAACTACCACTAATACAGGTAGTTTTGAGGTAATTTCACCATCATCTTTTAGCTTTTGAATTAGTGATATTACCTGCAAAGTCTTACCTAAGCCCATGTCATCGGCAATAATTGAACCTATGCCAACACGTGCGTTTTGCAGTAGCCAGTTAAAACCACGGACTTGATATTCACGTAAGGTTGCGTTAATTGATGTTGGTACTGACTCTTGAGTGAACTTAAATAGCTCTTTTAAAACTTTATCTAGGTTCTCACCAATGTTAACCTCGGTATTCTCATAAGAGCCAGATATAGCTGCACTTAAAAGTTTTAATCCTGTAGGTTGACGCTTATCTATCTTTTCACGACGCTTTAATAAGTCCTGGTATGAGGCTTCAGTCATGTAAACTAGAGAGTCATTAAACTTAACTAAAGTATCTAAGTGACTTGCTAAATACTCAAAGTCCTCATCAGAGATGAATTTATCACCAATAGATAAGTGCCAATCAAACTCAAGTAATTGAGCTAAACTTATAAAGCTATCGCCTGCATTAAAGCTTACGTTACTTGGTAGATTTACAGAAATATTTAAATCAGGGGTGGCAAAGCTTTGTAGACTTTCAGGAAGTTCAACTTCAAAACCTATCTTTTTAAGGCAAGGGATCACACGGGTGAAGAAGTCTAGAAGTTTTTCTTTTTCTACTCTTGCAAATTGAATGTTCTGAAGATAAGAAGTATGTAACTCCTGGCAAAAAGCATTTACTGCGTACAAACAGCGCTTGTAAATAAGTTCATTGTTAATAGTTAAGTCATCATAAGTGATTAACTTTCCTTCATCACCTTTCATGACTACTTCAATGAAGAGATCATCAACACCTAAATCAGCTACTCCTAAATCAATGTCATCGGTGTTATATAACTCAGGATGATTATAGCTCCTGCCGACATATGTGCCATCAAACTTTTCTCTATTCTTTTTAACGTAAGTTTCAAGATCTTTTGAACCACGTTCATAGACTTTAAGTACCGCACCGTATTTAGAAAAATCTCTATTGATGCTATTAAAATAGCCATCTAATCTGTCTTCACAAGTTTCATTGTATTCTTTTTCTTCATCATTTGAATCAATACGAATACGAGCAAAAGTTGGAGTTAGATAATCAAAATCTGGAGTGAAATAAATATCTTTGCCACTTGTATAAGTTTTGCTTACTGTTAAAGAAATGAATGCTGATAAAATCTCACATCCTAAAGCAAAGTCTTCAATATTAGGACCTTTATAAAAATCTCTATGAAAATGATTAATACATCTACCAAGATTTAAAGTTAAAGCTTTTACAACAGGATTGAATAAAGCAGGGATTTGCCTTATTCTAAAATATTCTTCGTTTGCAAAATAAAATTGAGGAGAAAAAGCACCTTGCTTAAGAAGATTTTGAGAGATAAGCCAAACGTAATATAAAGCCTGATAATGCTCGTCTAAGTATGTAATAGTTCTGTGGCTTAAAAGTGTCTTAAATTTTAAGATATTGTCATAACAATCATTAGAATATGCAACACCTAGAACTTCCCCTATTGATAAACAAAATCCCAAAAAGTAATCGTAATCCTTGTAATTACCTGTAGTACAAATCAATTCATCTTCATGACGTACCTTTGGACTTGTTGCCTTTTTAGCTTTATCTGAGACTTTATCGTAAACATAATGAAATGCATCATGAAAATTTAAAATATTATCTCTAGTATTGGGATTATGATCTATGCACTCAAACTCTTCATATCCACCATCATAGAATCTTAAGATCTCATCTTTAAGATAAGGTATTTCAATTCTTGATAATTGCTCTAAACTTAAGATGTCATTATTAGAATTTTTATCGATTCTATCATCTATAATTGGAAGAAGTTCCATAGCACTAGGAACATGAGCACCATGAAAGGTATTAAGATCAATACCACGTTCCTTAAGACCAGAAATTACATCAATATTTCTAAACTTTAAAAATTTTAAAGCAGAATTACCAACATCAAAAGCGAATTTCCAAATAAGGCACGAAGAATTTTCGGAAAATCCTTTTAAACCTTTTCCCGTATTAATTATTCGTGCTGCATGATCAAATATATTTCTCTTTTCTCGTGAAATAGGCATTAAAGGGATTTCTAATTTTTCGCAAAGGACTAGCAATTTTTCTACTTGCTTAAATCCTACAAAATCACATTTGACAGCGTCTAATAGGTATGGTGTATGCGCAATTTCATCAATTAGTTCTTGTATTTTTTCTTGAGGGATTTCAGTGTAGCTCAAAATTAAAGATTTATCTTTAATTTTAGGATTAATCGACTTAACAAATCCATAAGCATTATTTGTTTCAACTTTATAGTCTTTGACTCTTTTACTCAAGTTATGAATATATCCACTGCCGTAATCACACCTTACTACAAAGCTATCAAATGACAAGATTATTTCTTTTGCCATTTCGCTCATTGTTGAAGGAAATGCGTAGGTGTAATATTTGGCAACGTTATACATACAAACCTCAAGGAAAAAACTTGTGAGACTTTACCACAAACAAAAGGCATTTACACCATTTTTGATGAAATGCCATTTAATTATGATATTAGGATTTTAAAAGCTGCACAATCACGATAAAGAGAAGATATCCTTAATCTCATCAACACTCATATCCGAGAAGTAATTCTCACCTACTGCTACCGTCTTTTGCGCAAGATTTTTCTTCTTATCGATGATCTCATCAATCTTATCTTCAAAAGTGTTAGCACAGATTAAGCGTACTACGTTTACATCATCTTTTTGACCGATGCGGTAGGCTCTGTCTGTTGCTTGATTTTCAACAGCAGGGTTCCACCATAAGTCAAAGTGAATTACTGTGTTAGCAGCGGTTAGATTTAAACCAACGCCGGCTGCCCTTAATGATAAAACTAAAACTTTATCATTTGGATTTGTTTGGAAACTATCAACTATTGACTGACGTTCTTTTACCGATTGTCCTCCATAGATAAAGCTTGCTTTAATATCAAACTCTTTTTTAATCCACTCAACAATTAAGTTACCAGCTTTAACGTACTGTGTGAAGATTAAAACCTTATTGCCATTTTCAAATTGAGTTTTCAAGATCTCCATGAGCATTAAGCCTTTACCTGAGGCTTCTACATCATGAGGTAAGTCCTCTTCATAGCAACAAGGAGCATTGCACACAAGCTTTAAGGCGGTGATCATCTTAAGTAAAAGTGCATTAGGATTCATCTTAAGTTTGCGAAGCTTAATGAGTCTTAACTTTTCTAAAGCATCATCAACTAACTCTTGATATTTCTCGCCTTGAGCAGGACTTAATGAGCAATATCTATCAGAGACAATCTTTTCAGGTAAATCTTTAATAATCGCTTTATCTGACTTTAAGCGTCTGATGATAAAAGGCCTACTTACACGATTAAAACGCTCTAGTGCCTCTTTGTTATCATCAACTTCAATAGGTTTAGCGTAATTGTGGATAAACTCTTGCTCTGTTCCAAATAAGCCTGGGTTTACGAAATCTAAAATTGACCAATACTCTTTAAGTCTGTTCTCAACAGGAGTACCAGACATGGCTATATAACCATTAGCTTTAATTTGGCAAAGCGATTTTCTAGTTTGGGTATCAGAGTTTTTAATGGCCTGTGCTTCATCAATGACGAGTAAACGATAATTTACCCCATCAAATTGAGTTACATCGTTTCTAAGCTTGCCATAGGTAGTTAGTACAATATGTTTAGTCTCATCTAACTTACCACCACCGTAGGCTACAGAGTATGTAAGTCTTGGAGCAAATTTCTTAATCTCATGCTGCCAGTTGATAATTAAAGCTGTAGGCACCACGATTAAAACAGGATTGTTTTCAAGTTGCCCTTCTTCTCTTAGTTTTTCAATTACAGCAATAACTTGCAAGGTCTTACCTAAGCCCATGTCGTCTGCGATAATTGAGCCAATACCTGCTTTAACATTTTGTGTAAGCCACTCATAGCCACGGACTTGATAATCACGAAGAGTAGCGTTAATTCCGCTAGGTACATCAAAGTGCTTAGTTTCAAAGATGTGCTCAATTGATTTTTCAACTTCGCGTGAGTTCTCAACAATCGCTTCATCAATGCCACCTGCTATAGCTGCTGATAATAACTGCGCACCAGAGAGCTTACGCTTTTCACACTTTTGTTTGTACTTTAAGAGCTTTTCTAAGTCTTCTGCGCTGATAAAAACAAACTTATCATCAAGTTTTACAAGCTTATTAGTATTAGCACGCAAGTACTCAATATCTTTTTCAGTCAGCTGTTTATCACCTACCGCTAATTGCCAATCAAACTGCAATAGATCTTGAAGGCCAAAGAAACTTACAAGGTTATCCATCTTAAAATTTTGATCAATTTTAAGTTTAACTTGTGGCTTTAAGATGTTAGATAAAGATAGTGGTAAATCAAAACTAATACCTAAAAATTTAAGTAATGGCATAGTCTCAAATAGGACTTGCTGTAACTTATTAAGATCGATTTTAACGTGCTTAGTGCCTTCATTAACTACCTCATTTAGATCAGGTATGAACTTACAAATAAGGCTAGCAAGCTTTATAAAAGGCATTGGGTTGTGCTTTGATAAAAGCTCATGATATGGGGTAAACTCACCTTCTACATTAAAGCCTAAAGAGATATAGACATACTCTGTTTCATCTTCTTTTACTAAGCTATCCCCTTCAAGGCTTTTATCATGTAATTCATTTGCACCATTTACACTGCCTAATGCTTTGGTGTTGTAATAAGGCTCTTTATAGTCATAAGCATCGCTTAAGGTATCATCGGTTAACGTATCACCTGTAAATGAATCATCGTCATTACTTGCAACTGCGTACTCATCTTCGTGATAGTCTAATGTGTTATCTTTATCTTGCGCAGTTGGATCAACTCCATACTCATCGTATTGAGCCTCTTGCGCTTCTTGATCGCTTTTTGCTTGTTCATCACTCGATGAGCATTCTTCAATTTTAATTACTGGATAGAGATCACCTGCGGTGGTATCAGTTACATTGATACTTTTATCTAATGAGGCAATTAAAGGAGCTTCTGCTTGTACTAAATTGCAAGGTTTAGCTTTATACAAGAATTCTGTATTTGCATAGTCATTAAAGACACTAAAAAACTCTTCTTTGTTGGTTACTTTGTATAAGAAGGTCTCAAAGATTTTAGATAAGATATCAATGCCAAGATACAAAGGCTCAAGCTCATAGACACTTGTAAAGAAATCTTGATGATACTCTTGCAAACATCTGCCAAGATCTGTCACTAACTTTTTAACTTGAGGATCGATAATGGCTGGGATAAACCTTACTTGATACTCTCTAGTTAATTTATAAAATTGAGGAATGACAGCACCGTTTAAAAGTAGCTGACAGGCAATTAAGTCAACTTTGATATAGCACTGCTCATTTTTAGTACGCTGCGCTAGTTGCGATGGCAAAAACTTAGCATAGGTAAAGTCTATAATATTGGCGTTTCTACTTACAAAGCAAGCGATGTCATCGGCTTTTTCTCTAATCTTAAAGCAAGGACCATCGTCATCAATGATAAAGATACTATTAAAACTTTCTTTAAATTTATGAGAGATTGCATACTTACAATGCTTTTCTAACAGCTCAAAGACAGTTTTTAATGACTCTTTAAATGGAAATTTGTCATTATAGTAAGTAATAAAACCATCAATGTAATCATCATAAAGACTTAAAACTGTATCTTTAAGATTTGGGATTGGATATACCGCAAGATCATCTAAGGTTGGGACTTTGTTTAAGTTAGCTAAATTGTCACCATCAAGCTTAGCCCCATGATCATCAATTAAGATCTGATCTTTTTGGGTATCAATTTCAGTTTTGGCAGGATGCAAAGTATGGCAAGTTGGGATATAGCTTAAATCGATTTTTGAAATTAAAATCTCTCGCTCTTCAACTTCACGTACTAAATCAATACCACGAATTTTAAAGATATAGAATGGATCTAAGCGCATTTGACGGCAGGTCAAATAGATAAGCGCATTTAAGTGGGCACAAGGCTTTTTCTCAGAGTGACAGCTACAATACATCGGCATGTCTTTGAGCTCTTTTGGAAAAAGTTTAATGCCAAGTTTTTGAGCTAAATCAATTAAGTCACTAGTTAAAATACCTTGTTTTAAATCACAGAGGATATATGAGGATTTAACGACTTCATCTACTAATTTGTGGACTAAAAGACGTGGAGCTTTTTCAAATTCAAGTTCGCATTTGAAAAATTCACCAATGTGACCGATACCGCCTTCAACCTTACATGAGAAGATGTTTTCATGTACTTCAAAATCACTGACCTTACCTAAGTCGACAATACGTTTACCATAGCTTAAGTTAAAGCCAAGCTTTTCTAAATAGAAATTCCAAAGGTTACTTGCTTGAAAGTGCTGTGAGACTTGAGCAAAGTCAGGGCGATTACGACGACGCTCATTGATAAGCTCAAGTAATGCTGCATCACCTGTGGAATTTGAGTTAGATTGATGGTCTTCTTTCTTCATGGTATCTGAGTATTTAAAGTTTAGGTTTTGAAATTTTTAAAAAGTGGCCTAAAGATCATGATCTTCAGGCCAAACTATGGAACTTTTCAGCCTTTTTAACTGAAATAGTACCAACTATATCCTTGTAAATCCAAATGTAACAAAAGAATGAAAATATAGGTAAAAAATTTTATTAAGATAAGTATAGTTTCTTATCTTATTATAAATTTATTTTAATATCATCATATAATTAATTTAATGATAATAATTAAATAATTTTATTTCTAATCTTTTAAAGTACCAATCGGTACAACAAGAACACCATCTTTTCGCCTATAAGCAAATTGACCTATACCTGTTAATACCATTAAAAATGAAGGAGTGCTCATCTTGTCTGTATCTAGCCGACTCTCAAGTTTTTTAAGATTTTCTGCTGCAGCTTCAACTGCGCTTTCACCTCCAATCTTAATCTCAATTAGACCATATTTTCCATTTCTTAAGTGGATTACAGCATCACACTCAAGATCTGTTTTATCTCTATAATGATAAACACTTCCTTTTAACCTTTGAGAGTAAACTCTTAAATCACGCATACACAAAGTTTCAAAAATGAACCCAAATGTATTTGGATCATTGTTTAGTTCTTCAGGTCCAATATCTAGTGAGACTGTCGCTAAAGATGGATCGGAAAAATACAATGTAGGAGATGTTCTAATTGCAGTTTTAGATCTAAGATTTGGGCTCCATGCTGGTAGATCCTCTTCCACAAAAATCTTCTTTAAAGCATTCATATAACTATTTACAGTTTGCTTATTTAGTGGCGCATCTTCATTTTGCCCTATATCTTGGGAAATTGCTTCATAAGAAGTTTGCGAACCTTGATGTCTAGCAAGAGACCTTAATAGTCTTTTTACATACTCAGGATTGCGTCTTATATTATCTACCCTACATATATCAAAATTAACTAGCATGTCGTAGTAGTTTTCAGCTTGCTCTAAGGCTATTTCTCTGTCACTATTAACAGCTAATGGCCACCCCCCTCTACACGCTAAGAATGCAAGCTCTTTGATGTCAATTTTAGATTCTCCATCAATATTCAAATTTCCATCAAATAAAGATTTTAGGCTAACTTGTCCAGTGGAATCTCCAGACTCATATAGACTCATAGAATGCATAGTAACAATTGAAAATCTGCCTACCCCTGAATGCTTTATCTTATCTGTTTCAACAGGTACAGCAGATCCTGTAAGAATAAATTGGCCAAGTTCTCCTCTATCATCACACTCAGCACGAACTGCATCCCATATTCTTGGCTCTAATTGCCATTCGTCAATCAATCTTGGAGTTTCTCCTTTTAAAATTCTTCTCGGGTCGATTTCCATAAATTGAGAGGCTATGTCTTGTTGTGATGGATCATTTAGAGAAATTGAACTTTTAGCTAATTGTAATGCTGTAGTAGTCTTACCACACCACTTTGGACCTTGAATTAGAACTGCTCCTGAACTTTTTAGTTTTCTCTCCAATAACTTGTCAACAATTCGTTTTCTATAATTATCCATTTTTACTCCAAAGGCTTATGTATCGACTCTAAAACTTATAATACTACATTTGGACCAATTTTAATATATTATTTGGACCAATTTTGATATATTGTTTGGACTGATTTTAATATATCATTTGGACCGAATTTAATATATCATTTAGACTGTTTTTAATATATCATTTGGACCGATTTTGATATATCGTTTGAATATAATTTTCTAGAGTAATTTACGAATTTTAAGATTTTAGACTTTAAATTTTTCCCTTCCCATTAAACAAATGGTGTGGAAACAATATGAAGGAATAGAACTGGTATTGTATTGACTATAGCGAATGTCAATCGTACCTTTCAGTAAGTTAATTCTAGATCCTTATCTTGCTGTAAGGCAACTCAAAGTTAAATGGAGAACCTTATGGCAAAAGCAGAAAAA
>Ga0310695_10007518_pt1 | contig 17356 bp, 17 predicted proteins | sample RumenRJG_04DNA_FD_203882 | JGI IMG/M metagenome (GOLD analysis project Ga0310695, IMG submission 203882) | Bovine rumen microbial communities from Lethbridge, Alberta, Canada - RJG_04 (v2) (version 2) | ecosystem: Host-associated > Mammals > Digestive system > Stomach > Rumen | place: Canada...
AAGATTGGGATAAGTTTTTAGGATTCGGAGAAAATGAGGTTACGCTGGATTCTCTTCGAAAAAAAGGCTATAAGGTGAGACGTCTTCCTTATTATGGTTGTGAACAGGAATACAATATGATCAGAGAAATAATCAGATCATACTCAGGAGAAAAGGTTGTTTTTTTAAATGAACTGGATCAGTTTTATCGTGAACAGTATGGTGTCTGTGATCATTTGAAAAGAAAATTTAATTCAGCAGAAGCACGAAAAACGGATGAGATCATATATGACAAAGAAAAAATAAATCTTGCTATTCACGTTAGACGTGGAGATATCGGGAGTGCAGCGTCGTCTTCAAATAGTAATATAAGTATGAGATGGCTTGATAATAATTATTATGAAAATGTTTTGGATAATGTGATCAATAGAATAAAAGAGGATGAAGATTTTCGTGATCTCTGCGGCAAACAAAACAAAGATATTGATATTTATATTTTTTCGCAGGGGAATAAGGAAGATTTTAAGTCTTTCGACAGATTTGGAAATGTTCACTTTTGTCTTGATATGGAGGAAAAGAAGTCATTTCTCCATATGGTAAGAGCAGATATTCTGATCACTTCAAGAAGTTCATTTTCATACAAACCGGCGTTAATTTCTGAGGGAATCAAGATATGTCCGCCCGGATTTTGGCATGATTACCCTGATGATCCCAAATGGATCAAAGCGGATGAAACCGGAAAATTATGAGGAAAAGAGTAGGATGATAATATGAGAAAGATAGATTCAAAAAAGATATTCATTATTGCTTCTATAGTGGTGAGTATAATAGTTGTTTGGATCAAGCTTTTTTTTAGTTCATATTGGTCTGTTCAGGATGAGCTTCACGGAATATGTTTGGCACACATGATGAATAAGGGTGATTCTTTGTTGTCAGATATCTGGAATCCGGCACAGCTTGGAAGTATGATTATGCTTCCTTTTCTTAGATTTTATATTTTATTAAATAAGTCAACAGAAGGAGTCGCGTTATTTCTTAGAATTATGTATTTCCTGTTGAAAACTACGTTGATGCTTCTTTGTTTAAATAGATTGAAAAAAGATGCGAAGTTAGGAATATTCGGTACTTTCGGAATATTAATATTATATGTTTTCACGGTTTTCAATATAGATTCGATCACGTATAATACAATACCTTCAATGGGGATAATGATCATTCTAACGATTATCAGTTCACCAAAAGATGTTAAGTTAGACATGTTTCTTTGCGGAATGGTTCTGGCTTTTGTTGTCTTAGCACAACCCTACTGCGCCTTAATTTATTTATTCCTGATTATACATATGGGGGGGGTATGCGTTTATTATAGAAAAAATAAAAAGCAAGAAGAAAAAAATGAACAATTGCCTTATTTGTCCTCTATAAATGGCATTATATGGCTGACGATAGGAATATCAGTTGTAGCAGTCTTGTTTTGTATATTTGTATTTTCACGAGCGTCAATAAATGATCTTGTTGACAATATACCGTGTATTTTTTCCGAACCGGATCATGAGACAGATGGGATAATTGGGTGGTTTGGAAAAATGTGGTGGGGAGGATATGGATTTATTTTTGAATATAAGACCGTTACGGTTTTAAATGTCATTACAATAGCATTTGTAAGCTTTGGGAAAAAATATAAAGTAAAAAGGGAAACATTGTTAATTATTGTTTTATGTGTTTTCTTAATTTCTAGTGGTTATGTTTTGTTGAGAAGAGATAGCTTTCTTGGTAATCTCATTTTTGTACCGTGTTTATGGATGGTTATTGAAGTATACACTGTTTTTTTTAAAGAGCTGGTGCAGTGTAGATATATCCCCGGATTATTAATAATATTAGGATACGCGGCAGGAATAGCATTTGCAACAAACACCGGATATCTTTCTGTAACAGCAAGTGTAGTAACGGCTGTTACTTACATGTTAATAATTTTGGAAAAGATTATCAAAGAAAAAACGTTGAGAAGAATGATAGGTATAATAGCTATATTTATACTTAGCGAAACATTAATAACTCACGTTGCAGCTATTGGAAACGGATTTCTTGATTTATCTGAATATAAGTACGTTATTGATGATGGACCTTTGAAAGGGACGATTACAAATAAAACAATTTATGATAATTATAACAAAGTAATAAATGACATGAATAAATTGATGCCACTAGAAGACAGTTCCGTATTATGTTGTGGAACATCAACTCCTTTGGCATATCTGTATTTGGACGTGGAATACAGTACTTACGGGCCGTATTTTTTTGATATGGATTATGATCGATATAAGTTGTATTTAGAAAAGCATCCCGATAAATATCCGAATGTAGTTTATTATGAGACTCTTGAGGAAAGGGATAAAAATAGTTTTTTATATGATTATGTTACGGAAAACTTTTCTGTGATAATAGAAGACGATAATAGCCTTACAGCAAAAAAGTGATGTTTTAATCGGAGTTAAAAATGAACTTAAAAAAACCTTTGATCAGCGTAATAGTTCCAATTTATGGAATTGAAAGATATGTTGGTCTATGCATTGAAAGCATTATCAATCAGTCATATAGTAATTTGGAAATAATTCTTGTTGACGATGGCGGAAATGATAGATGCCCCGAAATCTGTGATCTGTATAAATCAAAAGATACGAGAATAAAAGTAATCCATAAAAAAAATGGAGGATTGGTTTCTGCAAGAAAAGAAGGTGTTCGTCAGTCAAATGGAGAATATATTAGTTACGTAGATGGCGATGACTGGATTGAGAAAGGGTTTATAGAGAATCTTTATAATGAGGCTGTTAAGACAGATTCAGATATTGTTTGCGCCGGATATACAAGGGATTTGTTTTCACAATCCATGTCTTTTTATGATGCGCTTCAGGCAGGAGTATATGAAGGAGATAAGATAGAATTCTTATGGAAGAATATGATCTCCTATGGTTCGTTCTATCGACCGGGAATAACTACGTATGTATGGAATAAACTCTTTAGGAGAAACATTATTATACCGGCGCAGATGTCTGTTGATGATCGTATTACCATAGGAGAGGATGGAGCGGTGACTTATCCCGCTTTATTGAACAGTAGCCGAATTGTTCTTTTGGAAAACAAAGAATATCATTACAGACAACGTGAAGACAGTATGTTGAAGCAAAGCGCAAGTTTTGCAGAAGAGGCGAAAAGACTTAGATTTTTATATGATTATTTAAAGGATTGGAGCAGAGATAAAAATTACGAAGTTGATGAACAGACTACAGATTATATTCTTTCCACGGCTATTATGAGATTTGGAGGCGATCAACCTAAAGACGCATATCCTGTTTTTGATGATTGTTATTATGGAAAAAAAGTAGCTGTTTATAGCGCAGGGACTTTTGGCCAGCAATTAATGAATCGATTTAGGGAAACAAATCCTTGCAATGTAATTGCGTGGATAGATGATGATTATTGGGAATACAGAAGATGTTGTTTAAATGTTGATCCCGTAGAAAGTGTTAAGGATAGAGATTTAGATTACATTATTATTGCCAAGGTTGATCCCAATGATGTTCGGATGATAAAAGAAAGATTGTCACAATGTGGATTTTCATCTGATAAAATTCTTTCCATTTCAATTCCAAAGGAAATATTAAAAAGAGAAGAACTTCTAAAACGATTAGTGAATATAGAATACTCCGGATCAGAGAGTGGTAGCTCGGAAAGAGAGAGAACAGTATCTCATGCGTGAATTTACTTCTAAAATCTTAAGTACACCTTTAGGAAGTACATATCTTTTTTCTGTTGGTCAGGCAGGCTTTATAATAAAGAATAAAAAGGGACAGCTTCTGGGGATTGATCTGTACCTTTCTGATTGTGTTGAAAGAATAGAAGGAAATCGTGGGTTTAAGAGGATGCTTCCCAAAATCCTGGAAGCTGATGAGCTAAAGCTGAATGGGGTAATAGCGACGCATTTTCATAGGGATCATTATGATATTGATTCGATTCCTGTTCTGGTTGCCAATGGGGCTCAACTATTTGCGGCGTGTGACTGTAAAGATGATGCAAAATCTCAAAATCTATTAAAATATAATCCGATTTTTGTTAGCCCAGGTGATAGATGCGAATGTGGAGATTTTCAATTATTGTTTACCGAATGCGATCATGGGTCGGGCGCCCCTTTTGCAGTCGGAGTTATAATAATAGTCGACGGCAAAAAGATATATATAACCGGAGACACGTGTTTACGACTGGACAGAGTGGACGACTTAAAGCAAGCAGGTCCTTTTGATGCAGTGATCGGTCCTATAAATGGTGCGTTTGGTAATATGAATGAGAAGGAGTTTGCCTTATTTGCTAATGAATTGAAATGTCTTGCTATCCCCTGTCACTATGGAATGTTCCCGAGTCACGGGGGAAATCCGGGGATATTTTATGATGAAATGTGTTCAAAGTATTCATCAGACAGATTCTGTATAATGGCTCAGGGCGAAATGATGATATTGTAAAAATGTGTTTGAGAGGAATAAAGAAATGGATCGCGAATTTGAAAACAAGAAGCTATTAATATTAGGTGCCAATCCGGAAACAATCCCACTTGTACAGGTGGCGAACGAAATGGGGATCAAAACTATAGTAACAAGTAATAGAGCAGATGATCCTGCAAAGTCCTATGCATGGAAAGCATGTGATGTTGACGGCATGGATGTGGCCGGGTTAATAGCATTGGCACGTGAAGAACAAGTGGATGGTGTTCTTGTTGGAGTAGCAGATATACTTGTTCCCGTTTATTGTAAGGTTTGTGAGGCACTTGGAATGCCTTGTTACGCCACAAATGAAATAGTAAATGTATTTTCATATAAGGATGTATTCAAAACAACATGTGAAAGATACGGTGTACATGGAATTCCGGAGTTTTATCTTGACGAATCTTTAAATCGAGAGGATTTAGACAAGATAGTTTATCCGGTAATGGTTAAGCCGGTGGATGGATACAGTGGATTGGGGATGACTGTATGCTATAGCGAAGATGAGCTCCCTCAGGCAATAAAAAAAGCTCTTGATATATCTAAAAATAAACGATTTATAGTTGAAAAATATATGCAATGCGATGATATGGGAATGTATTATACATTTAAGGACGGATATTGCTCAGCATCCTGCATATATGACAGATATACAACTGATGAGCAGCCTGGATTGAGTCGTGTTTGTCTTGGAGGCACATACCCGTCAAAACATTTGGATGAGTACTATGAAAGAATGCATCCAAATGCAGTCAGACTATTTAAAGAAATAGGGATTAAAAACGGAGTACTTATGCTCTCTGGATTTTATGAGGACGGGGAGTTTTATGTCTATGATACCGGATTTAGGCTTCAAGGGGAGGCACCGCATTTATTAATGAAAGCAATACACGGATTTGATCAGCGTGAAATGCTTATCAGATTTGCACTCACCGGTTCTGAAGGAAATGTTGACCTGGAGAAAGATGATGATGCAGCATTACGTGGAAAATGGGCAGCTACTTTGTGGTTTCTTTTAAAACAGGGAAAGATCGCAAAAATAGATGGATTAAAAGAATGTATAAAAGATAAATGTGTTGTGGCTAACATACAGAGAATGTATGAGGGAGATAGTGTATTACCTGAATGGATAGGTACGGAAAAACAGGTCCTTACACGCTTGTATATTGTGTGTGAAAGCAAATTAGAATTAGAGTCAAAACTAAAACAGTATATGGGAGAAGTTAAGGTTTGGGATCAGGATGGAAAGAATATGTTACTGAAAGGATTTAATGTGGATAAAGCGCTTGAATTATGATCACAACGACAAGTGATAGTTGAAGATTCTTTTATCATTGAGAAGGGAATCAGGATATGGAGTTAAAAAGACTAAAGGACAAAGTTATCATTATTTCGGGAGGAACCAAAGGCGTTGGCCGTGCATTTGCGGAAGTGGCAGCAGGTGAAGGGGCAAAAGTCGTAATTGGAGGACGTGACGAAAAGGCCGGCAAGGAAGTAATAAGGAATGTAAATATAGCAGGTTCAGAAGGAATATTTGTTCACACAGATCTATTACATATAGAAGATATTGATAATCTCTTTATCCAAGGATTTGAAAGATTTGGAAAGATTGATGGATTCTTTAACTATGCCGGAGTAACACCTGTCAGTCCGTTAGATACGTGTGATGAAGAAACGTTTGATATGGTAATGGATATAAACTTTAAGGCTGCTTTTTTTGCATGTAAACAGGCTATCAAATATATGCGGATCAATGGAGGGGGAAGCATTGTATTAACAGGGTCGGCGCATGCTTGGGGAGGTCAAAAAGACAGAGCTGCTTATGCATGCTCAAAGGGAGTGTTGCGTATTCTTATGGAGCATATTGCTCATCAGTACAGTGGTGAAAAGATCAGATGTAATTATCTTACGCTTGGTTGGACGCCAACTGAAGGAGAGGTGGCATTGAGAAACAGCTTGGGTGAAAGTGAAGCGGAATTGAGAAAGCGTGCAGCCCAGGTTCTTCCTATGGGACGTATGTGTGAGCGAAGTGATTATATGGAGGGACTTGTCTATTTGTTTAGTGACGCAAGTTCAATGATGACAGGGTCAGTATTCAGATTGACAGGAGGCGAATATATTTAATGAAATTTGATGGCAGTTCGTGGTATACCTTAAAAAAGCGTACCCGATATAAAGTGGCAGGAATTGTCAGTACTCTTTATAGAGCGGGAGGAGAAAAATTAACAGAACGAGTTTATCGTTCATATTTGAGAAAAAAATCTAAACAATTAAAAACAAAAATGGGAAAGGACACGGTTTCTTTTCTGTTTATTACTGATTTTCATGGAGGGGCAAATGCGTGGAAATCTCCGGAGATAGTAAATTATCTGGCGGAAAAAAATGATTTAAGAAGAATTGTTTTTGGAGGAGATTTTATTACCCGTTCGGATCCGGATAAAAACAAGATGGAAAAACTTGGAAGGAAGTTTTATAAATCGTTTTGCCTCGAAAACACCTCTTTTTTACCGGTTTTTGGAAATCATGATAACAATTCTTATGAGCAAAAGAATAATGAGGCGGTTTTTAAAATAGAAGAGGTTGAAAGAATAATTCCGGTAAGGATTTATCGTGATGATACTTTATTTCAATTTAGACCATTTGTGTATGCTATTGATTCTGAGATAGATAAAACGAGATTTATTATATTAAATACTGCTTTTCAGGAGTATATAGATAAACAGCAGGTGGAGTGGCTTAATTCGGCTCTTTATAGTACAAAAGATGGATTTAATATAGTTGTGGTAGGCCATTGTTGGTTAGAGTGGAATGCAAAAATAAAAAGTTATAAGCCGAATGAAAAAACAACAAAGTTATTCGGTATATTTGATGCATATAATAAAAGAGAAATAACCGAATTTGGTGATTATAAAAAATGTAACGGTGAGATTGTTATGATGATCGGTGGAGATATTCATAATGATTATGTGACGTATACAGATTCGGGAATACCAATTATTTTGTGCGATGCAGACGCATATAAAAAAACGTGTAACCAGTATCCGCCGATCAGTGGACATCCTTACGAGCAATGTCTTTCTGCTATTGTTTTAAACAAAAGCAAAAGAGAGATTGATCTGATACGTATAGGTAGAGGAAAAGACAGAGTTTTGAATTATTAAGGTTTAAAAATGAGTGATTATCTTAAGAAATCAAAGAAATATAAAGGGTATCATTATTCGGTTTTAAAGCCTGAAATGATACAGTATTTACATGAAAAAACTTTGGAAATGATCAAAATCATTATTCCGATTTTTGAAAAGAATAATATCAGATACATGATATGCGGAGGAACTCTGCTTGGTGCGGTTACAACGGGTCATTTTATTCCGTGGGATGATGATCTGGATATTTGCGTTTTAGAAGATGATTATGAGAAGATGAGGAGATGTTTGATAAATGATGTACCGGATTGGATGATTGTCCAATGCAGGGAAACAGAACCTCATTATTACCATGGATGGATAAAGGTTCGCGATAAAAGATCAAAAGTATATCCATGTGAAAAAGAGTATGGATGCAATGGAGTATGGATAGATATATACAAGCTGACAAAGATCAAACAAAAAAATGTGTCGTATTTAATAACTAAAGAACACTTGGATTATTTGATCAGGAGATATAAAGGAAAATGTATCAATTTTAAGGAGTTGATATCCCGCATCCATTCAAATAATCTTATATTTAATATTATAATAGAAAAAATTAAATTGCTCTTTTCAAAAGATAATGCTGATACATATATTATTTGGTCAGCTTCCAAGATCTTAATAGAACCGAAATGGTGTTTTCCTTCTTCCACGGTGGAATTTGAGGGGATGAAGTTGAAATCATTTCACAAAGCAACAACTTATTTAAGAAGACATTATGGAGATAATTATTCGAAACTTCCTCCTGATGAAATGAGAAGAGTTGGAATAAACAATATTGAAGTTGCAAAAAATGATTGAGAACAGTAAATCGTTTAGTAATCAAATCGATCAATATGTTAAAGAGGTAATTCAGTGGACAAGATTTTAGTTACACGGTCATCAATGCCCCCTATGGAGGAATATATTAAAGAAATATCTGATTTATGGGATACGCATTGGCTTACCAATATGGGAGTAAAACATAAAACCCTGCAAAAAGAGCTGAGGGAGTATATGTCTGTTCCAAATGTTGAATTGCTGACAAATGGTCACATGGCATTGGAATTGTCACTACAGGCTATAGGTCTCACTGAAGGAGAGGTTATAACCACTCCCTTTACATTTGCATCAACAACGCATGCAATAGTGAGAAATAATCTTGAACCTATATTTTGTGATATCAATAGCGATGACTATACAATTGATACCGAAAAAATAGAGAAGCTGATTACAGATAGAACTGTAGCGATTCTGCCGGTACATGTGTATGGAAATATTTGTAATGTGGAAGAGATAGAACGAATTGCAAAAAGATATGGTTTAAAAGTGATCTATGACGCAGCCCATACTTTTGGGGAGTGCTATAAAGGAATTGGAATTGGTAATTTTGGGGATGTAAGTTGTTTTTCTTTTCATGCTACAAAGGTGTTTAACACGATAGAGGGCGGAGCTGTAACTTATAAAGATGAAGCGTTTGGACGTGAATTATATAGATTAAAGAATTTTGGAATCCGCAACGAAGATATCGTTGATGGAGTAGGTGCAAATGCAAAAATGAATGAGTTCTGCGCCGCAATGGGATTGTGCAATTTACGTCATATTAAAGATGAGATAAAAAAGAGACAAACCGTATACGAGCGCTACAAAGAGCAGTTGGAGGATATAAAAGGAATAAAGCTTAATCCGATCCAAAAAGATGTCGAAAGCAACTATTCATATTTTCCCATAGTTATAGATGAAAAATTGTTCGGAGCAAGCCGAAATGAAGTTAGAGACGAATTGGCAGAAAATGGAATAGGCGCCAGGAAGTATTTTTATCCATTAACTAATTCTTTTGATTGTTTTCATGGGAAATATGAGGTCAACAAAACCCCGGTGGCTTTGTATATAAGCAAGCGTGTGTTGACTTTACCGATTTTTCCGGATTTAGAATTAAAGGAAGTGGACCGGATATGTGATGTAATCAAGAATACAGGATTAAAGCACAAAAACAAATGCTGTTGAGGAAGCTACCTTAGATAATGAAAACCAAAACCAGATTTTCAATAATTACACCTACATTTGAACAGGCGGAATATATCAGAGATACGATAGAGTCGGTATTAAATCAGACTTTTACCGATTTTGAGTATATTATTGTCGACAGTTGTTCTGAAGACGGAACCAGGGAAATAGTTGAGGAGTATGCTGCGAGAGATAAAAGGATAAGATATATCCGCGAAAAGGATCACGGACAGGCAGATGGAATTAATAAAGGGCTGCGTGCTGCTAAGGGCGAGATTGTTGCTTGGCTTAATTCAGATGATTTCTATTATAATAATAAAGTTCTTGAACATGTTGATAAAGTCTTCAAAAAGTTTGAAAAAGGTTCGGAGGATAGGGAAAATTCATGCGGACTGGTCATAGGCGATGCCTGGTACTGTGATCGGAATAAAAAAATGACGGAATATAATCCATCTGATCGAAAGGTTAAAGAAGATGTAATACGCAGATGGTACTATATTGTTCAACCGGCATGTTTTTGGAAAAATGAAGGAAAGCTTCTGGACAAAAAATATCACTATGTGTTCGATTGGAAATTTTTTGCGGAATTGTGCGAGAAGTATAGACCTGTTTACACCCATAAGCCGTATGCGGTCTATCGCATGTATGAGGATAATAAAACCGGCCAGAACAATGCGGCTCGTCGTTTTGAAGTTTACAGATTGCAGAAGGAATTGGAAGGTAATACTTTAAATACAGCCTGGTGTCGGTATGTTTATAAAGCCTATAAGCGGGCGGAGGATACAGGAAATATTTCGATAAAAAAACGCATTGACTTTCTCAGCAAAGTCCTGTTTCATATTTCCGGTAAAAGAATAGCCGGGTTTTAGGTTTAGTTAATTTGAGGATTCGCTCTATGAAGTCTGTATTGGATTTTATATGGGTTAAGATGATAAAGCCCATTGTAAGATGTATTGTTATAACTGAAAGGAAAATTGATTATTCGATAAAGAAGCATTGTAAGTTTTATCGGGGAAGTGATATCAGCCTTAAATGCAAGCTTGGAAATAATTGTTATATTCATGGAAAAATAAATGATTCTGTCCTTGAAGGCGGAAATGTGATTTATGGAGAAGTATATGGATCCGGTGTTGGGTTTGGTACATATACTTTCTCCATATACCAGATTGGAATTTTGTAAAATTGGAAGATTCACATCGATAGGGAGAAACGTATCATCTGTAAGAGGAAGTCATCCTATAAATGGTTGGGTTTCTACATCACCATGTTTTTTCTCGAACAAGAAACAATCCGGATTTAGCTATTGCAACGAAATGCTTTTTGATGATTTTAAATGGATTGATAAAGAGAACAAAATAGCAATAGAAATCGGAAGCGACGTGTGGATTGGTGATTCTGCTTTGATCATGGAAGGCGTTAAGATTGGTAACGGAGCAGTAATAGCCGCCGGCGCGGTTGTTGTTAAGGATGTTCCGGACTATGCAGTTGTCGGAGGGGTTCCAGCGAAGATAATAAGATATCGTTTTAATGAAGATGATCGTAATTATTTGAATGATCTGAAATGGTGGGATAAGGATATAGAATGGATAAAATCTAATGCGAGCCATTTTATGAGTGCATTTTGCGCCGCCCGTCGGCCGCTGATGCGATGACCAGCGGCCAGCCGGCGACGTTAACGGCCACTCCTTACGAAGTGCCTTTTAACTGAATCATGACGATATAATGCTTGGTTGCCCTTTTCATGATGGCATTTGATGATACTTCGTCATTCATGATCATGGACTTCCAGCTTTCCGGCTCCCTTTGGGAGCAGATAATGGTGCTCCTTGACAATTCAATACGCTTCTCCATGATTTCCAGAAGGATCTTGACTTCACGCTCATCAGTTATCGTGTTGAGCAGGAAGTCGTCCAGAATCAGCAGATGGAAGTTAAGAAGCCTACGCATTCGCTTCTCATAACGACTGTAATCATCGAGTTTCAATGCAACCAGACTTTCTAACAGTTCACTGCAGCGGTTATAGCTGACGCGGTATTTTTCGCATGCCGAAGCACCAAGTGCTTTTGCAAGGTAAGTCTTCCCGCTGTCGGAAGCACCGAGGATACAGACGTTCTGCCCGTCCTCTATAAACCTTAGTGAGGACAAGAGTTTTGGCGCACCCGTTGGCTCATACCGTCGATGCTTGGAATCCTTACAGGATGTTATCTCGCATGGAGTTCCGATGATGTGTGCGGTCCGTAGCCGATTGTTTATGGTCTTGGTGACCTTGTCCTTGAATTCCGGTTCAAGTAGGGCGGATAGGAAATCCAGTTTGTCCATGTGCAGGTAGTCCGGTGACCGAAACAACTCGTCCAGCTTAAGTGCCATGAGCGGAAGTTTGATCGTGTTCATCTGTTCAACCAGATCAAGTACAATGTCTTCACCATTGATCATTCGTCATCACCTCCTTCACTGGCTCCATCCATCAGTAAACGGCTCTTCTCGAGCAGATGGTTAAGGCTGGAGGCATCTGAACCCATGACATAAGCGCCCTTGTTCTTTTCTTCATTTATGCGTCTGCGGTCAGCATCGGTCATTGTTTCCTCTGCGATCGCAGGGATAGAGTTCTTTATGAACGTGTAAGTCGTCTTGTTGAACTCTAGTGCTTGTCGGCAGCACTCCTCAAGCGTACGTTTGCTGTATTTCTTGGCAAAGTTCAGCACGCCGATGCATGAACGGTATGTTTGTACTTCATATGACCGGCTGGCAAGAATCCGACGTATGACCTCTGCTGTATCGGGACCTATAGCCAACGCTTTCTGGATAAAGTAGGTACTGTTCCATTCCGAGAAACCTTTGTAGTGTTTCGGAATGTGCTCTGGATTTGTCATCCATTGTCCACGGTATGTTGCCCTCGGCCATTCACACAAAGGGGTCCCCGCTTGATCGTAGATCTTTACAACAGTAGCAGTTGCGCGGATCAAAACCTGTTTGTGCAAGTATTGCTTTGGTACGCTATAATAAGCATTATCAAAGCGGACGTGGAAGTCGCTTGATACTTTTGCCGTCTTCCGCTCCATGTAGTGATACTGCGTGGGCGGCAGCGGCATAAGCTCTCTTTGTTCTTCGCGGAAGCGGTCTGATCGACTGTAATCTTTGCCTTTCAGATTTCCGTCATTTAACTCGGACAGCTTCTCCCACAGATCCTCATTAAATGCCTCGAGGCTGAAATACCTGTTTTCTTCGAGATCATGGAACAATCCCTTTTCCAGTATGCCCACGGCGTTCTCTACGGAGCTCTTGTATTTGGGCTTCTTCACCTTCGCAGGAAGGATCACGGTATGGTTGTGTTCGGCCCATTCTGCGTAATCCTTATTAAGTTCAGGTTCGATCCAATCTTTGTTTGTAATAACAGCCTGCTTGCAGTTATCGCAAATGATTAGCGGAGTTACACCGCTGAAATAACTGAGTGCATTGTTGTTGACCTCGATCCACTGAGGCTCCTTGGTCGAGAGCATTCCTTCCGCATAGATGTATTGTGAATACGGAAGCACTGCGACAAAAACTACGATTGTGTGTGTCTCACCGGTCAGTCTATCGATCAAGTCGAAGGTTTTGCCGGCAAAGTCAACCTCGATCTTCTGGCCGATGACTGAATTAAGGTGAAGAGATTCAGCATTCTCCTCGCACCACTGCAGATACAGATCGCAGAACTGCCTATAGGAGTAGAACTTCTTTCCTTCGGCATTGCACTGGTTTTTGTACCTGCCCCACAGGAAGACAAGTGTCATGTTCCTGCGGTTACTCATCTGAGCTTCAATCTCGGAATAGTCCGGAAGCTCATAACTGAGATCGCGGCCACCGCTCTTACAGTTACCGTATACCAGCTCGGCTATACCGTAATTAGTAATACCTTCCGGGAGCGGATACTGAAGCGTATTGCATTTCTCGAAAGCACTCAGGAAGTCATTGACTCCTGATTTGCTCACGCCCAGAGCAGATGCGATCTGTCTGCCCGACATATGCAGGGCGTAGTGTTTGATAATGATGTCTTTGTAATCAAGCATGCATTATCCCTCCTTGATGTTAGATTTACCGCTTGTGCGGTATAACATCATTATGAGGAATAACCTGTGCTTAAATCAAAAGGAGTGGCCGCTCGCTACGCATCGCGGCCGTTTAGCTCCGCAAAACCGGCCGACATAGGCCGCTATATGCATTTGAATAGTTCAAAAAAGCCCCTGGAATTCAAACCACGCATACAAATATGAGATTTTGTGAAATATCTTGACAAATCGTCGGTTTATGGTAGTTTGTAGTTGATGGTGAGTCCTACCGATAAGTGGAAGTTGTAAAAGCGATGGAATCGCTGATGGTGGTTCCACATCATGGCTATGTCGCAAGACATAGCCATATTTATGCTATAGAGGAATTATGGTTCAGGAACGATTAAACCTTTATCTGATAGATATGAAATATGTTCGGAATCTGCATCATGCCGATGACAGGGGTTCCTCAGTATCTCCACAGATTGGTAAACAGCATAGGATATATGTGGGAGTTGTTGTCATATGCAATAAACGAAAATATCGTATACCGTTTTCGCATCCGGTTGAGAAGCACAAGAAAATAAAACCTAGGGCGGATTTTGATAAAATCATAGACAAGCGTGGGAAACTGATAGGTGTGCTGAACTACAATCTGATGGTTCCCATTACTGATGAACAAATACAGCGAATTGACCTTGGAAAAATGAGAACGGACACTTCTGCTGATAAGCATTACAAGGATCTGTGCATAAATGAACTGACCTGGTGTCGAAGAAATCAGGAGAATATCGTTAATAAAGCTAATGTGCTATACAGCTTATGCACGGAACCATCTGATTATAAGGGCAAAGACAGATGTCTGGACTATAAGAAGATGGAAAAGATCTGTGACAAGTATAATTCAAAGAAGAAGTGAAGAAATCGGAGTAGGACCCCGTGGTTGTCAGTGAGTGCTGATGGCTGCGTTTTTTTGTTAAAAAAAGTTAATCAAAATGTACAAGTTTTTCGTTTAAATATATAGAGTGATCACTTGGGAGCAAGAACTATATGAAAGACGAATTGTTGATAAAGCGGATCCGAGCCGGAGACGAGGATGCGGCAGAAGAGCTTGTGCGAAGATATTATATTCAGGTTATGAGGTTTTGCAGATGGCAATGCGGTATCAAGGATCTTGCTGAGGATATGACGCAGGAAACATTCTTTAAGGTGTTCAGAAGTCTTGAACAGTATAGACAAAGAGGACACTTTAAAACATGGCTTTTCTGCATTGCTAACGTCGTTACATTAGAGCTAAATGGAGGTGCCATTATGGAAAAAAACTGCAACACTAAATTTAAGAGTAAATCCCACATTGAAGCAAGATGCGGAGTCCGTATTGGAGCGTTTAGGTATCCCGATGTCTACTGCCGTTGATATGTTTTTAAACCAGATTGTCCTTGTTGGCGGAATACCTTTTGCGGTTACTTTGCCCAATGCACCGGAAAGCATAGATGCGACGAAGATGAGTGAAGACCAGATTCATGCCAAGATACAAAAAGGATATGAAGCGTACATGTCCGGTCGAACACAGAATGCTGCAGAAGCATTTAGCCGATTTCGGGAGAACCACAGCTGATGGATAGATACATAGTTAATATCACCGATGAGGCGCTTGATGATCTCGACAATTTGCCATAATGCAACTTTTAATGAGGGTTAGGGAAGCAAAATCCCCTGCAAGAAGCCTTGCCCCGATTTTCGTGAAAATGAAAGTTGGCAGCCAAGGCGAATCTTGCTCTTAAGAAAAACCTGTTAGACAATATGTAATGACCTCCATTTTGTAGCAACGTGGATTTACCTGTATACTAAAGTTGCTAATCACAATGGTAACAGGGATTACCGCATACAAAAGGAGGTCACAAATGAATAATACCACAGTTTACGTAGGAATGGATGTCCACAAAGACAGTTTTACACTTTGTGCTTATACTCTGGAGAAAGAGAAAGGCTCCTATTCCAGAAGAACACTCGCAGATTATAAGGAAGTCCTGAAGTATCTGGAATTCCTTCGCACCGTCTACGGAAACGATACTATCTTCGTATGCGGTTATGAGGCGGGCTGCCTCGGTTACACCTTATATCACCAGCTGACCGATCATCATGTCGACTGTGTGATCCTTGCTCCTACCACGATGCTGGAGCAGCGTGGAAAAAAGAGGATCAAGACGGATAAGCGTGATGCGGAGATCATAGGAAAATGCCTTGCCCAGCACAACTACAGTCCGGTACATGTTCCTTCCGCATGTGGGATGATCATAAGCTTGCACTCAAAAAGGTCAAGCAGCAGATTCTGGCATTCTGTCTAAGGCACAATTATCGTTATGATGGGAACAGCCATTGGACGGCAGTTCATATAAATTGGCTCAAGTCATTAACCCCTGAGGCTCTTTACAAAGAGATCCTCGATGAGTATCTACTGACATATACGACCTTAAGTGATAAGCTCGAACGCCTTGATAAAAGGATTGAAGAGCTTGCAGCAAAAGATGAATACAAAGAAGCTGTTCGGAAGCTCTGCTGTTTCATCGGTGTAAAGACACATACAGCATTATCCGTCATTGTTGAGGTTGGCGACTTCAAACGCTTTGCTTCTGCAGAAAAGTTTGCCTCGTATATCGGTCTTGTTCCCGGCGAAGATTCAAGCGGTGACGGTCAAACGAGGTTGGGCATTACAAAGGCCGGAAACCGGCATGTACGCATGCTCCTGACTGAGACTTCTCAGTGCTATTCAAGAGGACAGATAGGTTATAAATCAAAAGCCTTGAAGGCGCGTCAGGATGGAAATATTCCTCAGGTCATCGCCTATGCCGATAAGGCTAACGAGCGCCTGAGACGCAGGTACTATAAAATGGTTCTCAGTAAGTGCAAGAAACATAACGTTGCAAAAACTGCCATCGCAAGAGAACTCGCGTGCTTTATGTGGGGCATGATGACTGATAACATAGCATGATGAGGTATAACATTGTGCTGCTGATATCAAGGCCAAGCCGCCTGTGGCGGTGCTTCGCAGCCTTGACATCATCATCCCACTGTTATAGTGGGTGATCAAGCCGATGTAAGATGGCTTATGCCATTTACATCTGGCAAGAACCAAGTAACAAATGAAGGCGTCTTGAAAGGGCTTCGGCCATTTCAAGGTTCGAGCTATCTACGATCTAACTATGTCGGCACAGAGTGATCTGTGATCCACGCTTTTAGACGGTAGAGCTCACGGCGGACCATTGACCTGTCGGTAACCAATCCACGTATATCAGAGTGGCCAATGCCGGGAACTGATACCCCGAGGCTCTTTCCAAATGCCTTCAGCAACAATTAAATAAGTTTGTGGTGATCTCTAGAAATTTGTGCTTGACAGGAGGTCATTACATATCAGTAATACCATTGAAAGCCGATGATATAATAGTATACAAGGGATGAAATAATTAGGAGGGGTGCGAGTATGGACTATAATCAAATGATTGAAAATGTTGTCATGCCTAAATCTGGTATGTCGTCAGATCAGGGCAAAAATTTTACTGATTTGATAAATTATGTTAGATCCCAAAAGCCCACACATCTTTATAGATTTAGAACTATAACCGATTACAATTTAAGTGCTCTGTATAAA
>Ga0310695_10007519_pt1 | contig 17356 bp, 8 predicted proteins | sample RumenRJG_04DNA_FD_203882 | JGI IMG/M metagenome (GOLD analysis project Ga0310695, IMG submission 203882) | Bovine rumen microbial communities from Lethbridge, Alberta, Canada - RJG_04 (v2) (version 2) | ecosystem: Host-associated > Mammals > Digestive system > Stomach > Rumen | place: Canada...
GTCCCTTCTTTACCTGGTCACCTTCAGTCACGCAGATTCTCGTCAGCTGTCCACTAACCTGAGGCGTGATGGTTACATCTGTCTCACCCTTGAGTTTTGCACTGAACTTTACAGGTATTGTAATGTCTTCTTTCTTAATGGTCACCGTCTCATACGATGTCTGTTCTACTTGGGGCATTTCGCCACCACATGAGGTCAGTCCACCAACCACAGCAGCAAGTGCTACAACACCCATCTTCACATTGTTTTTTTTCATTTTTTTATTCTTTAAGATATAGTAAATTATCAATTTGATAGGTTTTAACCCGCCAAAGATACAAAGTTTTGTTGAAATAGCAAAATTTTATACGAAAAGTTACTATTTTACTCTGCAAAAAAGTCGAAGCCCGCAATAACTTGGAAGAACCGATCAACATAGTCCCATGAGGTGGGTGACCACTGGAAGCCCAGTCGGTATAGCACCTGCATAGTGTAGTCGTTAGTCTCCTGAACGAGGACAGCATCCTGTCCGTGAGTCACGTCAGCGTATGCTACCAGACTTTGCAGGCGCTCGGCTTTCTGAGGGTCAGACTTGATCTGATCCAATGCCTGCAGGAACTCGTCTTGTTCTACCATTCGCACAGGTGTGCCTACTGAGGCCAGTTCGCCCAGCACGTCACCCAGGAACACACTATGGTTGTTATATGGATGGAACATGCAACACTCGCGTGGCGTGGTTGTCAGCAGACAAATAGCCTGCGCAACCTCGTTAATTGGCGAGAACTCTACGGGATTTGTAAAATTGCCATAGGGACAGCAGCCTAACAAGCTATAGGCGCGCATCGTGCCGGCAAAGCTGTTGGTGCGGAAATTCACCTGGAACTCACCGTCCGTGCTACGGGCTGCAAGGTTGCCGACACGCATCACCTTACCCACGAGACCCTTGGTTGCAACGGCATCGAGAACGATACGCTCAGAAAGGTATTTTGAAAGCGTATATTGGTTGCCCAAATACTGGTTCATGAAGAGACGCTGTTCGCTGAGGAAAGCTTCGTCGGCAGACTCACCATGAGTCAGGAAACCACCCACACTGACGGTGGAAATCTGAATGAGCTTAGCTCCCGTCTTCAGACATAAATCCACGCAGCGCTGTGTACCATCTACGTTGACGCGTTCGATGTCGTTGTCCTTGGAGAAGTGTTTCACAATGGCGGCACAGTTGAAGACCGTATCGATGTTTGTTGCTGTGCCACAGCAACATATAGAACAGAGGTCGTTGGTGACGTCGCCATTGATGACGCGGAGGCGTCCGCTCTCGAAAAGGTCGCGATAGGAAGAGGCAAAATAGTAATACAAGAGCGTCTGTAATCGGTGTTCTCCCTCCTTTGGACTTTTGGCACGTACCAGACAGGTGATAGTCTCAGCATCGGAACTGATGAGTTCGTTGAGCAGGTGAATGCCCAGATAGCCTGTGGCTCCCGTCAGGAGCACATGACCTAACGTGAGTGGTTTACCCTCACGGAAAGCTTCTATGTTACCTCCAGCCAGTACTTTGTCGATGGCGGTATAGTCGAAGTCCTTTACCTCTGACTCCAGATTGACTTTTTCGGTCACCTGAGTACCTGTTAACAGGGCGGCAATCTGTCGTGGTGTCGGATTGTCGAAAACATCTCCGTAGACCAAATGATGCCCAATCTTATCGACGTCGATAATCAAGCGCGTGACGACAAGCGAAGTGCCACCTAATTCGAAGAAATCGTCAGTAGCTCCTACACGCTCTACTTGCAGGATGTTGGCAAAGATGTCGCAAAGCTGTTTTTCCAATTCATTCGCTGGCGCCACATATGCTGTCGTAATGGAAAGCGTAGGCTCGGGCAATGCCTTCATGTCGGTCTTACCGCTGGGCGTGGTCGGCATCTTATCGAGTTGCAGGTAGGCCGTGGGCACCATATACTGTGTCAGGCTCTTGCCAATCTCTACCTTCAGTTCGTCAATGTCCACAGCATGATTGGCGGTGAAGTAGGCACAGAGATGTTCCTTGCCATTAATCTTGCGAATCATCACGATAACCTGACCAATACCTTCTTGCTGGGATATGACACTCTCAATCTCACCCAGTTCAATGCGCAGACCACGCAGCTTAACCTGGTTGTCGGTGCGTCCGAGGATGGAGACGTAGCCGTTTTCATCCCAGCGTGCATAGTCACCAGAGCGGTATAACGTTTTGTCGATAGCATCGCCAGTGACAAACGGGTTGGGGATGAATGCCTCGCGAGTCTTCTCTGGCAGATTGTTATAGCCCAAGCCCACCTGTGCACCACCAATTAGCAGTTCGCCTACGACACCTACTGGCACACGGTTCATGTCGACATCAACGATATATTCAGTCACGTTAACCAATGGACGACCGATAGTTACGTGTTCGTCATGGGTCACCTCGTGGCTATTGCTCTCTACAGTTGTCTCTGTGGGACCGAAGCTATTGAAGATATGCACTTGATGAGGACTGTCAGCATTTACCATGGTCTTTTGTAGTTCACGTAGCTGGCTGTCTGAGAATTTCTCTCCGCCCAGCTCAATGATGTGGCAACCTGAAAGCGCCTTGCGGAAAGTATCCGACTCATAGAGCTGCATCAGACGAGATGGGGTGCCTTGGAACATGCCCACGTTGTTTTCCACCATAAACTCCGCCAAAAGGATAGGATCGTTGGCTATCTCGTCGCTGGCCAATGCCAGGGTGAGACCGTTGTACAGCGGAATGCCGATTTCCTCGACGGAGGCATCGAAGGAGATGGTAGCCAGTCCGAGGATACACTTCACCTCTTGCATCACCGTCCAGTTACGGAAGTTGAGCGGATGGGCAAAGAGTTCGTTGCAGATACCCTTGTGGTGGAGCATCACACCCTTGGGACGACCTGTAGAACCTGACGTATATATAATGTATGCGAGGTCGCTGCCTTCCTGAGGAATGGCGGGGTTTGCCGTATTTTCACATTGTAGCAGTTCTTCGACGTTCAAGGCTTTTTCTAGAACCTTGAGACTTCCCTCTCCGGCTTGCGCCTTCAGGTTTGCCAGATTCTCGTCGTCGGTAACGATATAAGCAGCCTCGCTGTCTTCAAGAATCAGTTTGATGCGGTCTGCAGGATAGTGCGGGTCACAAGGGATGTATGCTGCACCAGCCTTCATGATACCAAACATGGTAAAGATGAGGCGACTGGTACGAGGCAGCAACATCGCTACGCGGTCGCCACGTTTCACACCATGAGCAATGAGCGCATTGGCCACACGGTTCATCTCGACATTCAGCTGGCTGAAAGTAAAGGTACCATCGCAGGCTACGAGAGCCTTTACGTCGGGCTTCTGCTCGGCATTCGCCTCAACGGCCTGATGGAACAGACGGGTAGGTACTTCTGCCGTTCCAGCCATACGGAAAGAATTGACCAAACGCTCCTGCTCGTCGCTAAGCATCGACACCTTGAGCAGACTGTTCTTCGGGGCTTCCATGAAATGTTCCAGAATGCTGACGAAAGATTCTGCCAAGCCCTTGATCGTCTTCTCACTATAGAAGGCATCGTCGTACTCCAGACAGATGACTGGTTGTCCGTCTTGTTTTATAATGATGATATCGAGCTTCTGTTTCGGTACATCTACATCTATCGATTTGACAGTAATCTTCTCGCCACCAATGGTATGCTCTTCGAAAACTCCCAATTGATAAGTGTAGGTTGTGTTGGCCGAGAAGTCGAAGTCGGCTGCAATACGGGCGAAGGGATACAGTTCATGGCGCATCGTCTGTTCTAAATCCTCACTCGTGCGACGGACAAACTCCTCTACAGTCTGTTCCGTGATGTGTCCTGCCAATGGAAGGGTGTTAACAAACATACCCGTCGTGTCGGACAGATGCAAGTTTGAACGTCCATTACTAATCGTGGAGATATAGACATGTCGGTTGTTTGTATAGCGCGACAGCGTGTAGAAAGACACAGCAAGCATCAGACTGGCAGGCGTCACATTCAGCTGTTTACAGAACTGTTCTACCTTGGTATAATCGAAAGGAGTGGCTACCTGGGCAACATGCCCATGAGGCACACTGGGTGTAAAGTCGTCGGTAATTTCTGTACAGCCCTCGCACTCCTTCATCACTTCGGCGAAATAGGCCTTGGCCTCCTGATACTCGTTGCCGTTCTCTGCCTGACGCTGCTCCTGCGAGAACTGGAGGAAACCGAGCCTCTCCGGTTCGATGGTTTTCCCGTCTAGGATATCGCATAGTTGGTGTTGTACCAAGTCGAATGATGCACCGTCGAAGATGAGGTGGTGCACGTCTATCAAGACGACTACGCGATTTTCCGTCTGCACGATTTCCATGCGGTAGAGAGGACCGCGCTCCAAGTTGAAAGGCAGAACAAAGGACTGGTGATAGGCAATCAGTTCCTCTTCCGTCATTTTACTACGTGTCACTACCGGCACCAAGTCGGGATTGTACACCTGAACGACGTCGTCACCTTGTGTCTCGAAATGGATGTTGAAGGCAGGGTGCGCCTTGACAATCTCTATCAGGGCTTGCTCTACCTTATCACCATCAATGCCCGGTGGAAGTATGATGGCAGTGGGAAGATTATAGGTCGTGTCGAGCGGATGCTTCATGCACTCGTAATAAACACCCAGCTGGGCATAGTTGAGGGGAGCGGACTCGGGATGACTAATGTCTGACGGCTGAGGTGTTTCATCTCCCGTCTTACTTCTTCCATCATCCATCAGACTTCTTAGTATTTCATTCTCGATACTTTGAAGGGTTACGGTTTTTGCCATCGACTTGGCATCAAGCTCTATGTCGTAGCGCTTGTTGACTTCTACCGCCAGTTTCATGGCCGTAATGGATGTAAGGCCAGCGTGACCCAGCACTGTTGTAATGCCAAAGTCACTATTGCCCAACAGCTTCGATATAATCTCGTGAAGTTCCTCTTCCAGCACATTCATCGGGGCGTTTCCTGTTTGTTGCTGTGCCACAGCAACAGACCGAACGGGTTTTGGAAGCGCACGTTTGTCCACTTTATGGTTTTGGTTCAACGGAATAGCATCAATCTGCATGATGACCTCGGGTGCCATATACGGCGGCTTCTTTTCAAGGATGAAGGCGTTCAGGGCCTCAACGTCTATAGGAGAATCGCTTACCACGTAGGCAGCGATGAACTTGCCTGCTCCTTCGCCTTCCGTATCGAAAGCATGAACGGTGGCGTCCTTGATACCAGGGAATTCACGGATGACACCCTCCACTTCCTTCAGTTCGACTCGGAAACCACGAATCTTCACCATACCGTCGCGACGGCCTACGAACACCAGTTCACCGTCATCGCGGCGCATAACGATGTCGCCCGTCTTGAAAATTCGACCGTGTGTATCGTCTTCCGCAATCTTCTGGGCAGTCAGCTCAGGAGCGTGCAGGTAGCCACGACATACCTGAGGTCCCATGACCCATAACTCACCTTCTTCGCCAACAGCGGCAGGCTGTCCATTATCGGCCATTACAGCCAACGTCGTTTCACCTAAAGGGGTACCAATAACAGACTGCTCTTCACGTTCAGTGAGATTATGTCCGGCAATACTCGTACACTCAGAACTGCCGTAAAAGTTAACCATCCGGATATGCTTCGGTGGTGTCAAGGGCGGCAGTGCCTCACCACCGCAACTGAGCACCTCCAGGGTGGTGTCTTCATCCAGGTTACCGGCAAACTGATAAGCCATCATGGTGGTCATGAAAATATGGGTGATGCGTTCCCTGCGGATGTATGCCTTCAGCCGTCCCATGTCATAGCGCTCGGCATTGTCAAGGATGTGCAGCGTAACACCTAAGGAGAGACCGCCCCACGTCTCGACAACGGTGGGTACAAAACCGAAACTGGCATAGTTGGCCACACGGCTACCCACCTTCATGCCTAAGAAACTGGCAAAAGGCACAGACGATGAGGCCACGTTGCGCTGCTCCAGCATCACACCCTTGGGTTGCCCTGTGGTTCCTGAGGTATAGACAAGCATCAGCAGGCCTGCGGGATCAGGGTCTGCCAAAGGCTCAATGACGGGTGGCAACTGGTCGATGTCTTTGGTCAGAAGGACAGGTGCCGTAATGTCGCCTAACAGCGGCAGCAGTTCCTCGTCGGCAATCAACAGCTTGGCACTGGCATCTTGCACCATGTAGTTCAGACGCTCCTTGGGGTAGGTAGGGTCGAGGGGCTGATAGGCACAGCCGGCCTTCAATACGCCGAGCGGGGCGATGACCATCCACTCACAACGTGGAATCAAGATGCTTACCACATCCTCTTTGCCGAGCCCCTTCGAGGCAACAAATGCGGCAATGCGATCAGTCAGCTCATCCACCTCTGCATAGGTGTACTGCTTTTCTTTATAAACTACTGCGATATTCTCAGGGGTTTCCTTGGCCTGCTTGCGGAACAACGATGCGACGGTCTGCGTGTTAACAGCCAGAGTAGAAGATTCAGAGATTTTTTTCATATTGATGATTGTTTTTTGATTGCATTTTAGAATTTAGTAGAAAACAGACTAGGCGATATGTTCAGCGAGAACCATCCCCACCGGGCACGCTTGCTCTCATTTCCCTGTTTCAGAAAGTACATTGTCTCCGTGCCGAACATCAGCGTGTAACCTACATTCAGTGAAATATCTTTTGTGAACTGATAACCAGCTTGCAGGTCAATGCTATGCCCCAACGTCCGGTTCAGGTTATCTATTTTTGTGACCACTGCCAGATAGTGGTAGGTGGCACTGAGGTCCATCTTTCTCATGGGCTTTCCGAATACACCGATGAAAGCATTCTGCAAACCAGGGGTAAAGCCGTTGATGTAGGCGCTCTGATAGAAATAGTCCATGATGCCATAGAACTTGTTGCGAGAACCGAATAGCGGACAGAATCCCTTGTTCGTATCATGATGTATCAGTCCGATGTCTCCCGGTGATGGGACAATCACTTTGTCATCACCACTCAGGTAGTCGTAACCCAGTGTAAAACCGTAATAATCATTAGGATTAACAGTGACCTTCCCACTGGCCATCCATGCATCCATGTCTATCGCCTTTTTTGAGCTGACACCTACCGACTTACCCACTTGTTTGTAGTATGATCCTTCCAGTGTCAGATATTTGTGGTGAAAGTTCAGATAGCCACCATACATCTGTTGATATTCCGTGCTGGGCTTGTAGATTTCTGATCCTCTCTCACCAGCCTGCAGGCCCACATTCATGAATAGCAGAGAAACACCCAGCGGGAACTTGGGCACTTCATAGTGATACCACACCGTTTGCATCGTCTTATAAGGTTTGTCACCATCGGCATAGTAGGTAGTAGTATACACATTCTCTTCATTCTGGTTGTAGGCCAGTATGGCATGAACCTGATGACCATAACCCTCGTAGCCTATTCTCAAGATGTCATGTGAGAGCGATGCCATCGCAAAATCGTTGGGACCGATGATACGCTCATCGTCATAAGCCAAAGCCACACGACCCACCTGAGCGAACAGGCCACACTTAGCTGTCATCTTTGCCCAGCCTTCATATAGTTTAAGTGCTTGCGAACCGCTAGTTCCCCATACCGACATGTTTTGAACTACGGCATGTGCCTGTAATCCCGGTCGCTTGTAATCCACTATCAGACGGAAACGTCCCAACAGGTAGCTCGACTTGTCCTCTTGTTCATCATGCAGGTTTATTGGCAGTCCGCCCCACATGGCTTCTCCGTGCGTCATGAAGTCAATACCAAAACTCAGATTGTTTATCTTTGCGGAATCATTTGTCTGAGCCCATAAGAAACCTGCCTGTAGTAGCAAGACTACAGCAGTGAATGGCCTTATCAGTTGATATTTCATAGTTATGAGGTCTTTATTTGAGGGCAAAGATAGGAAAAAGAAATTATTTAGACAAATAATTTGCCCAAAAACCTCAAAACAAAGTAGTCACTATATAGGCAGTTCAAGGATGAAACGGCAACCGGTATGATAGCTGGTGTCTAGGGTGAAGGTGCCACCAAGCGTTTCGGCATGGCGCTTGACAAGTGGAAGTCCGAGGCCTAAGCCCTCGCTGAAATCATCGACTTTCGTGAAGAACATGAAGATATTGTCAAGGTCGGCCTCCGCAATGCCCTTCCCCGTGTCTTGTATGATGAAACGAACGGATTTGTCATCCTTTTCCACCCGTAACAAGACGTTCTCGCCATCCGAATGGCGGGCGGCATTGCTCAACACCTCCTGTAGGCTATAGAGTAGGTAACGACGATTGGTAAGAATACAGAAATCATCGGAAACCTCAGTCTCGAAAGCGATGGGTACGTGGTACATCCGGCTCATGAAATCAGAAGCTTCCCGACAGACCTCGTTACATCTTATCATATCGCGCTTTTCACACTTGTCAGATTCTGCACGACCCGTATCGGAACTGTCAAAAAGCATCAGTACTGTACGGATGAGCCTCTTGCTGTTATGGTCCATCTTATCCACGATGGCTCTGATGTCTTCTTCAGCCATTCCTTCGCTGAGTGAGACACGGTCTGCAGGCCTTCTTATCACCTGGGCATAACCCATGATGATATTGAGGGGAGTTCGTACCTGGTGACTCACATTCTGGATAAATGCTGTCTTCCGGCGTTCTGCCTCTATAACTAATTGTGTGGCCTTCTCCAGTTCCGTGTTGTAGCGTTTAGTCTGATCGGTAGCCGTACGGACGCTGTCAATATAATAGTTGACCGACTGCAACATGGTGGCAAAGCTGTTTTGTAAGCCACCGATGACATCGGTTCGCTCCGTATGGGCAATCTTCACCTCCATATTGCCTTGCGCCACAGCCTGCGTCTTTTCAAGCAGTTCGCCCAATGGACGGAGCGAGGTGGTGACCGCCTTGTAACAATTGATGATGATGAGCAGCAGTCCGATGATGAGCAAGGCTATCATCATGTAGGTGAGCCGATGGTAGCCACGAAATACATCGCTGTCAGGACACACGATGGCTAAGCTCCACGTGGTACCATCTACTGGCATGTAGCACACCATGCATGGCTCGTCGTTCACTTCCACCGACATGCTGCCTCGCTTGCCACCAGTCATTTCGTAGCCCAAGGCTATGATGTCGGCCTGTTGCTCTGTGTCAGCCACGTTGAAGATAGTCTTGTCAAATAAGCGTGAAGTGTCAGGATGGCCTATGTAGCGACCTTGTTCGTCAATCAATACGAAGTAAGAGTGCGGATTTGGGCGCTCCTCTGCCAGTATCTGCGAGATGTGCAACAAGGACAGCTCTGTGGAGACGATACCTATGAAGTGTCCTTCTGCATTGCGAAGCGGATAACTATAGGTGGCTATCATGCCATTTCCGTTGAGGTTCAACTTGTTGTCCTTATCACGGTGCAACACCCAACAAGGCTTGTCCTGTACTCGTGGAATGGTATACCAGCGAGTGCTGAAATAGTCGTAGTCCGTTCGTGAGGTTGTCCTGATGGAATCGCTATCACGAAGGGTCAGTGCCATGAAGCCATTGGGATATTGAGGCATCACATCTGGCTCGGTACTGATGGCACATCCGTCAATATAGGGGTTCAGCCGGACAATGCGGTCGGTGAGGACCTTCAGTGCTTCAGGCGTCAATTGTTCCTCCACCTGCCATGCGTTGATGTTGGTGGCCGTCTCAGCGGTAATGAGATAACGGTTGATGCGTTGCAGGGTATTGCTCAGCACACCATTAGCCCGTTCTATGGACTCGGTGCGCACCATCTTGCGTGACTGCCAAAACAGCACGCCCACCGATGCGATGAATACGGGCACGGCTAAGAGTAGTACCCATCGAACAACCTTGACGGCAAAAGAATGGCGGATTTTGGTCATACCTTACCTCCTTTTTCGTCACTCATCTCCTTTTCCGAGAGATTGATCAGGTTGTTCAACAGTTGGGTAATGGTGTTGCCATTCTGCTGGATGGTTTCCACCAACTGGTTCACACTCTTCTTCTCTGCTGTTTTGTTGTCTGGCTTCAGCATGGTCACGCTCTCATCAATGGAGAAGGCGGGTTCCACCATCTGGTTTGTCATGTTATGCAGGAATACCGTCTTCATGCGGTCGGCCTTGCTGGCCTGCTGATAGGCTTTGTCCAGTTCCTTGCTTCGTTGCTGGATGGCTTCCGTCAGTTTGTGCAACTCGCCAATGTTGGCAGATACAGATTGCTGCATGCGCTGGAAGTGACGTTGCAGTGAACCTATTTCGTCCTTATAGTGCGAGTCTGGCACGGGTTCGTCATAGTGTCCTTCAGCAATACGCTTGGTTCGTTCCGTCAGCATCCGGAGTGGTTTCAGACGAAGATGGATAATCAGCCACGTGTGTAGGAACATAAAGATCATGCCCACAATGGCTATGATGACGACATAGTTGAACAATCTGTTGTAGTCGCCGAAAATGTCTTCTTCCGAATAAGCCAGTCCGACGCTCCATCCCCATTTCCCCATAGACCGGTTGGGCACCTTGGCCTGCTCGAAGGGTTTATAGAACAGGTGGTATTTGCGATTGTCTACCTGGAATGGAACATAGCCCGTATCTCCCGACATCATCTTGTTGACGGCATCCATCAGCGACTGGCTATGCATGTTGGGGGCTGAGAAGTTGAACTTCTCGCCTCCAAGGGGATGGACGATAATCGAACCCTTGCTGTCCAGCAATACACAATAGGATGTGGGCGAAGGCTTGGCGGCTGCCACCACGTCGGAGAGCAGTTTCAGCGATACGTCGACGGCTATCACGCCTATTGGCTTGCCGTCGAAGTCAGGCATGGGCAGCGAGTAGGTGATGAGGGGGTCGATGTCTGTATCCATGCCTTGTAGCGGATTGATCCACATGGGATAGCCCTCCTCCATGGGCCGCGTGAACCATACCTGCTCTGTATAGGGTTTGGTGCCAAAAGTTTCCGAGCGGACAATGGGCACTTGTCCTAAGGCACGATAGCCTCCACCCTTGTAGTGTTCGTAAGCCATGAAGTGCGGACGGTTATAGATACCCGGCTTGAAGGCGATGGCGCATCCCGTCACGTAAGGGTTGTTTTCCACTATCTTGCGGGCATAGTCGTACATGCGCTCCGGGTCGTCAAATTTCATGTTGAAATACATGTTGCCTGCCGACTCCTCCACGCTGAGCAGGATGTTGTCTATGTTGGTCTGCACCCGTTCCAGGGTGGTCGAGGCTCTGTTCAGGGCCTCTTCCTTCATGGTCTTGCGCGAATAGTACAGCGTGACCATCAGGATGACCATGAGCAAAATGGACAGGGCCACCGTAATCATCAGACTGATGCGCAGGGGCAGATGTTTCTTTATCTTAGCTAGTATTTTCACCATTAATTTTTGTGTGTTGCTGTAAAAGTGGATGCAAAGGTACGAAATTTCCGCGAAAGATGTATGACTTCCGAGGAAATTTCGTACCTTTGCACGCAAATTAAAAACATATTATTTAAATGGGTAATAAGAATATGGCAAAGAAAGCACTTTTGATGATTCTCGACGGATGGGGAATCGGTAAGCATGGTAAGGGTGATGTGATCTTCAATACACCAACACCTTATCTCGATCTGTTAACAGCAACTTCTGCTCACTCTCAGCTCCAGGCCTCTGGTGAGGACGTAGGTCTGCCCGATGGACAAATGGGTAACTCTGAGGTGGGTCACTTGAATATCGGTGCCGGTCGCATCGTGTATCAGGATCTCGTCAAGATCAACCGCGCCTGCAAGGACGGCTCTATCATGGAGAATCCTCAGGTGAAGGCTGCTTATACCTATGCTAAAGAGAACAACAAGAAACTGCACCTGATGGGTCTGACTTCAGACGGTGGTGTACACTCTTCTTTGGACCACCTCTTCAAGCTGATCGAGATAGGCAAGGCCTACGGTTTGAAGAACCAGGTGTTCGTACATTGCTATATGGACGGTCGTGATACCGACCCCCACTCTGGTAAGGGTTTCATCGAGCAGATTAGCAAGGTTTGTAGTGATAACGATGCTGCCATCGCAAGCATCGTGGGTCGCTTCTACGCCATGGACCGCGACAAACGTTGGGAACGTGTGAAGGAGGGTTACGACCTGATTGTCAACGGTGTTGGTAAGCAGAGCACCGATATGGTAAAGGCCATGGAGGAAAGCTACGAAGATGGCGTAACAGATGAGTTCATCAAGCCTATCCATAATGCCTCAGTAAACGGTACGATCGAAGAGGGTGATGTTGTGATCTTCATCAACTTCCGTAACGACCGTGCTAAGGAGATGACCATCGCACTGACCCAGGAGGACATGCCGGAGCAGGGCATGAAGACCATCCCCGGTCTGCAGTACTATTGCATGACGCCATACGATGCCAACTTCAAGGGTGTGCACATCCTGTTCCCCAAGGAGAATGTAGAGGATACGCTCGGCGAATACCTGAGCAAGCAGGGCAAGAAGCAGTTGCACACCGCTGAGACGGAGAAGTACGCTCACGTGACCTTCTTTTTCAACGGTGGTCGTGAGGCTCCTTATGAGAACGAGGATCGTATCCTGGTGCCCTCTCCGAAGGTGGCTACTTACGATCTGAAGCCTGAGATGAGTGCTTATGAGGTGAAAGACAAGCTGGTGGCTGCTATCAATGAGGCTAAGTACGACTTCATCGTGGTGAACTTTGCCAACGGTGATATGGTGGGTCACACAGGTGTCTATAACGCCATCGCCAAGGCTGTCTGGGCTGTTGACAACTGCGTGAAGGAAGTGATCGAGGCTGCCAAGGCCAACGACTACGAGGCTATCATCATTGCCGACCACGGTAATGCCGATAACGCTATCAACCCCGATGGTACACCTAACACCGCTCACTCACTGAATCCTGTTCCTTTCATCTATGTAACTGATAACAATTCTGCTACAGTGAAGGACGGTCGTCTCGCCGACGTGGCTCCCTCTATCCTGCACATCATGGGTCTGGAGCAGCCTGCCGACATGACGGGTGAGAACTTGATTCAGGATTAACGGTTACTGGTTTTTGGACAAGCCAAGCTAACGGTTAGAAAAAAAAGAGAGGCTTCAGTCTGAAGTCTCTCTTTTGTATTGGATGGCTAGCATTGTAAGGTCGTCGCTCTGTTCGGCGGTGCCCACAAATGTATGGACAGTATCCGTCATGTGCCTGACAACCTGGGTGGGCCGGTGTCTGCCCATGCCCATCAGACCTTGCGCAACATTCATGATGCGGTCGTCGCCGAACTGTTCCTGATGACAATTCTCCGCCTCGTTGAGTCCGTCAGTAAACAGGAAAATAGTGGTGTACTTGTCTATCAGCACTTCTTGCTCAGAGAAATCAAAATCGGCCATCACGCCAATGGGCAGGTTCGAGTCGCAAGGCAGGACATCCACACGCTGCAGGCCGATGAGCAAGGGCGCATCGTGACCGGCATTGCAGTAGCGTAGCAGTCCGGTCTGTAAATCCAGTACGCCCACGAACAAGGTGACGAACATGTTCATCTCGTTGCTTTCCACCAGCGAGTCGTTCAGGGCTTTCATAATAAGATGAGGTTTCGACTGGTGGGCTGACACATTGCGGAACAGCGAACGCGTGACGGCCATGAAGAGCGAGGCCGGAACGCCTTTGCCCGACACGTCGCCAATGCAGAAGTACAGTTGTTCATCGCGGATATAGAAGTCGAACAGGTCGCCCCCCACGGCCTTGGCGGGCGTCAGTTGTCCGAAGATGTCGATGTCCTCCCGGTCGGGGTAGGGTGGAAAGGTCTTTGGCAGCATCGACATCTGGATGTTATGAGCCACTTTCAACTCACTCTCGATGGATGCTTTCTGGGCGGTGGTGCTCTTGAGTTCCTCCACGTATCTGGTCAGCGAGCGCTGCATCTGCTCGAACGAGTCGCGCAGCATGTGTATCTCGTCGTGGCTCTTCAGCGGGGGCAGCGGCGTGCCGAAGTTTCCTTTGGCCACCTCGTTTGCAGAATAGGCCAGCTGCTTCAGCGGTTGGGTGACTTTCTTGATGGTTCTACGACCGAAGAAGTAGACGGCCAGCATGCCTATCAGGATAATTACAATCATGATGCCACCGAGGAAGTAGGCAATGATTTCAATAATGAGTGCTGGCACCGCCAAGGCGAGGCACCAGTCGGTGTACTTTACAGGCAGGTAGGCCACCAGCAATCTCTCGCCGTCGATAATCAGGTCGTCTTCTTCGTCGGAATCGCAATCCAGCAAGCTGCCAATCACGTCCTTCGGGTCTTCGCTCACGTATTCCTTGATGTTATGCCTGAGCACACGTTTTTGGTCGGGATGTATCAGCAGGATGCCCGTCGTATCGACCATGAAGTAATAAATGGCATATTCAGGCTCCCAACTGCCGTCCTCGTCAAGATCATATCTGATGGTGACACTTTTTTTACGGGTACTGTCTTCTTTTGTATGATAGAACTGTATCTTGTCGTTCAGCCAATCGAGCGACAAGTCGGCACGGAGAATGGCCACCGTGCTGTCACGCTTGTCGTGGATGGGCATCTGGTAAGACACAATGGGTCTCTGCTGGTTAACACTGTCGATAAAGGCCTTGCCCCAGTAGCCCTCATTCCTGCTAAGGGCCTCCTTGAACCAGGCTTCGTTCAGATAGTCGTGCTTGGCGTCGCCCATCACATACGTCTCGATGCTGTCGCTGTTCACACGCACGGTGAAGGGACAGAACCAGCGCCCCTTCTTGGGGTAGTAGTTTTCCACGAAACTGATGCCGCAGCTGCGCATGTAGGGATTCTTCCTCAGCATGCGGTCGATGATCTCCTGTATCTTGTCAGGACGGTCAAGGTTCTCCTCAATGACCGGGGCGGTATTGACGGAGGCGACGTAGAGGTCGGACGTGATGCGCCGGATCTCCTCATGCTCGCCGCTCACCAGACGATCGAAGATGCCGACGGCACCGTAATAGACCAATAAGTAACAACCCCAGAACACCAGGGCTGAGGGGATACCCATGAATATCAGCATGCGGAGCATAATGCGCCACGTGAGCCGCTTGGCAAAGGAACGTGGATAGCCAGACTTCTTTTTATTGAAAAATGATAGCATAACCTCTATAGTTTGCTTGCAAAGTTACAATTTTTTCCGTATCTTTGCAAGCAAAATCGAGGAAATATGACAAATGTACAGATAGAACCGACGTGGAAACAGTATTTGCAATCAGAATTTGAAAAGCCTTACTTTGAGAGTCTGACAAGTGTTGTGCGACGAGAGTATACAGTGGGTACGTGCTATCCACCAGGAAAACTCATCTTCAATGCTTTCAATCTGTGTCCGTTCGACCAAGTGAAGGTGGTGATTATCGGACAAGATCCATACCATGAGCCCGGACAGGCACATGGGTTGAGCTTTTCGGTACAGGATGGAGTCCAGTTCCCGCCATCTTTACAGAATATTTTTAAGGAGATTCAGGCAGACTTAGGTACGCCAATCCCTACCTCGGGTAATCTGACACGCTGGGCCGAACAGGGGGTATTACTGTTGAACGCGACACTCACGGTAAGGGCTCACCAGGCTAACAGCCATTCTTCGTTGGGTTGGCAGACCTTCACAGATGCTGCTATCAGGGCTTTGGCGTCTTCACGCGAACATATTGTCTATATGCTGTGGGGTGGCTATGCACGAAGCAAAGCCTATATGATAGACAGGACAAAAAACCTGGTGCTGGAGTCGGTACACCCTTCGCCACTAAGTGCGAATCGTGGTGGCTGGTTTGGACAGCATCAGTTCTCGCGTTGTAATGAATACCTGAAACAGAACGGAATTACACCCATCAATTGGTAAATGGTCAAATCGCCTAATAAATTGTAAATAGTAAAATTGTAAATGTCTAAAATCCCTCCAATATTGGAAGTCGGAGGCATCCTGATTTCCTCCGAGATTATAACTGAATACTTCTGTTGTGACTATGAGAAGTGTAAGGGCATCTGCTGCGTGGAAGGAGATGCTGGAGCCCCCGTGACAATGGATGAAATCATGAGCATAGAAGATGCATTAGACACCGTATGGCCCATGCTTTCGGCATCGGCACAGAGTGTAATCGACAAGCAGGGCGTGGCATACGCCGATCGTGACGGAGACATGGTGACGAGTATTGTTCGGGGCAAGGATTGTGTCTTTACCTGCTATGAGGGCGACAATTGTCTCTGTGCCTTGGAAAAAGCCTATCGTAGCGGGAAGACCGAGTTCTGTAAACCCATCAGCTGTGCACTCTATCCTATTCGTGAAAAGAACTTCGGCAATGGCCTGATAGGTCTGAACTATCATCGCTGGGATGTGTGCAGGGATGCTGTATCAAAAGGGAAGGCACTGGGCCTTCCTGTATACAAGTTTCTGAAAGAGCCACTGATTCGCCGTTTTGGTGAAGCGTGGTATAAAGAGCTATGCGAGGTGGCAAATCTTTTTGAAGAACAGCAGAACTAGACTTTTTGAAGAACGCGCTAACCTCTTCGGTATTCTAAAGGTGACACACCTACGTTTTTCTTGAAATACTTGCCCAAGAGCGACTGGTCTGGGAAATTGAGTTCCTTGGCAATCTCTCTGATGGTCTTGGTAGTGTTCTTCAACTGCAAACGAATCTCCATCACCACATAGTCATCAATCCATGCGTTGGGTGAACGTTTACTGACACTGATGACCAGATCGGTCAGGTGTTTGGGCGTGATATCCAGCATTTGGGCATACCAATAGACACGACGCTGGGTACGATAGTTCTTCTCTAACAGACGGATAAACTCTGTAAAGATAGCATCGCTACGGCGCATCTTCTTGGGCTCTTTTTCGCCAACGCGGTAGATGACATTGCTCATATCATAGAACATGGCTAATAGCAGTGCTTTCACCAACTGTATACGATAATAATGTTGAGTGTCAGTCATTTTCTTGCGGATAATCTGATAGTAATTCCCGTATACCTCCATCTCCCTCTCCGTAAGTTTGACTACAGGGTAGTTCATCGAGAAAAGAAGCAATGAGGATACGTTCTTCACATCTTGAACGAAGTCATGGTAGAAGTTAGGACTGACAATGATGCATTGGCATTCGAAGTCAGGACTTGCCGTGTAATCTTCAATGATGTGACGTTGGGAGATGAAGAACAAATCACCAGATGTCACCTCCTGTCGGTGGTTGTTAATGCGATACTGGGCTTCCCCTTTACGACAAAGAGCCATGAGTATGAAGTCCAGACGAATGATTCGTTGGGACAAGACGACATCGTCTATCTTATCCGTGAGAATCAACCCATTTCCCAGTTGAATCGCATGCCCCCACGTCTTCGTATCTTTCAGGCTTATCTCAGTAATCTGGTTTACTTTTATCGTCATGTTAT
>Ga0310695_10007520_pt1 | contig 17356 bp, 14 predicted proteins | sample RumenRJG_04DNA_FD_203882 | JGI IMG/M metagenome (GOLD analysis project Ga0310695, IMG submission 203882) | Bovine rumen microbial communities from Lethbridge, Alberta, Canada - RJG_04 (v2) (version 2) | ecosystem: Host-associated > Mammals > Digestive system > Stomach > Rumen | place: Canada...
CAAACTTCTCGCCCCTACTTTAGTTTCAAAACAGATATTCTCACAAAGAAAAACTGGGATCCGCATATTCTGCAGTTCCCAGTTCGATTATTCTGTCATTAACTAAATGACATTGCCCTGACGGGTCCTTTTCATTGGTGGAGACGGTGGGAATCGAACCCACGTCCAAGAATATTTCCGGAAGAATTTCTCCGAGCGCAGCCGGGTATTTGATTTTGCCTGCAAAGCGTCACACGGCAGACTCGATGCAGACTATCCCGTTTAATCCTCTTACGCTAACGGGAGGTCACGTAAGAGGTTTCCTGCATGCATGACGCCGGGTTCTGAGCCTGCAGGTGAACTCAGGCCGACGCGCGGGGCTGAACTATGCAGCCAGTGCGAAATTGTTGTTTGTTTTAGCGTTTCTTTGTAAACGGGTACTTTTATCGTGGATCACCGCCACGGCTCGCTTATCCTCGTTCCACACACCTGTCGAAACCAGTGCGTCCCCATGTTTTAGCAGTACATTATTATACATTTTCCGTAGCAGTTGTCAATAGCCTGTGAGTTTATCTTTTCTGTGCCCCACCGCGTATCGGAAATTTACACTTTATCGTCTCATCGGGCAAAAGGTCCTTTGCACTTTAAAGCCGGTATAATGTGACAACAGCCCCGCCAGAGATCCGGCAGAATCTCAAGCAGGGCTGTCGCCATCGTCGGTATTACAAGTAACGTTTAGGATTGTTATGGAAAAGGAGTTATATGTCTCTGTGACACCATTAAGATACTCCGGGTTCCTTAAATGAACTTTAAAAAAACAGCCTGAGACCTTTTATCAGTCCCAGGCTGATCGTTTGCAACAGAATTCCCCTGTCATCTTTTTCGTCAGGTAACTGCCGCCTGTCACTCGGAGACAGAGAACCGTCCCCTGTCTCCTACAGGTTGGCTGAGCTGTATTTGTTGAGGAGCTCGTGCTTGAGGTTCCACAGCGGCCTTGAAAGGTCGACATAGTAGACCTGCGGGTTCTCAAATCTCAGGCTGGAGCCCCAAAGTGTATCGATCTGCTCGCGGCATGTTTTTCTGATCTCTTCGATGTCAGGCTCTTTGTATACCAGTTCGCCCTTGTCGAAGATCTTGACAAGCAGTTCTTTTGCTTCATAGTCTTCGAGAACTTTGCGCTTCCATACAGCGTTCGGATCGAAGATCTCGTATGGCTTGCCATCCGGTACCGGCTCATCGTGGAGCATGATGACGTCCGCAATAGCTTTGCCCGTCTCCTTTTCAAAGAATCTTACGACCTTCTTGAAGCCCGGATTGGTGATCTTCTCAACGTTCTCGGAAATCTTCATCTTAGGAACAAGGTCGTCGCCCTTGCCTATTCCTGAAAGCTTATAGACTCCGCCGAAGACCGGTTCGGACCTTGCTGTGATCAGTCTCTCGCCGACGCCAAACGAATCGATCTGCGCGCCTTCAAGGATAACGTCACGGATGATATACTCATCGAGTGAGTTGCTGATGACGATCTTGCAGTCCTGCAGGCCCTCTGCATCGAGGACTTTGCGGCACTCTCTTGTCAGGTAAGTGATATCGCCCGAGTCGATACGGATGCCCATTCTTTCAGGCTTCAGCTCTTTGAATACTCTGATCGCATTAGGAAGGCCGCTCTTGAGCACGTTGTAGGTGTCAATCAGCAGAGTAGCGTTTTGCGGGTAGAGCTCGGTATAAGTTTTGAATGCCTCATACTCGCTGTCAAAACTCTGGATCCAGCTGTGTGCCATTGTTCCTAGTGCAGGGACAAAATGGTTTCTGTCGGCGATCGTGCATGCAGTGCCTGCGCAGCCTGCAATATAAGCGGCCCTTGCACCGTATACTGCGGCGTCAGCACCCTGAGCTCTTCTGGTACCGAATTCCATGACAGGTCTGCCCTGGGCCGCCCTGACTATTCTGCTGGACTTGGTAGCGATAAGACTCTGGTGATTGAACTGCATCAGGATAAAGGTCTCGACGAACTGTGCCTGGATCAGAGGTCCCTTTACGATCATGACCGGTTCATGAGGGAAAATCGGATAGCCTTCCGGCACCGACCACACGTCGCATACGAACTTGAAATCCTTCAGGTAGTCAAGGAATTCTTCACTGAATGAATCCTTGGTCCTGAGATATGCGATATCTGCTTCGGTGAACTTGAGCCTCTTCATGTAAGCGATGATCTGCTCGAGTCCCGCCATGATGGCAAAACCACCGCCATCCGGCACCCTTCTGAAGAACACATCGAAACATGCTTCAGCATCGCGGTTACCCGAATTGAAATAACCATTAGCCATCGTGATCTCATAGAAATCAGTCAGCATAGTGAGATTGTAATCATTAAGTTTTGCGTAATCTTTTTTCTCGCTCATTTCATTCACACCTGGTAATCCGGCAAAGATACCCTTTCATTAATATCAGGAGCATTATTGCCCTTAATGCTCCAAAGGGTCTGATCTTTTCTTGTTACGTCTTGATCTGTTTTATTATCTGGCAGTAACTTATATCTGTAGTCCTGATACCTTTTCTTTGCTTTGCTATTCAGTAACCTGCCTCACAGATCAGGTCACCTTTTCTTTGTGCTACAGCAACCTGCCCCATAGGTCCGGTCACCTTTTCTTTGTGCTACAGCAACCTGCCTATGCAGTCTTGCTGCCACCTTAATTGTTCGCTGAAATAGTTTTAACCTTCCGGCGTCTCAGCAGCATCCGGAGTCTGCTCAGTTTCTGCGGCAGTATCGTTGCCGGCTTGTTCGCCCTCAGCATTTTCCGCTTGTGCATCCTTATCAGCATCCGCTTTTTCTGCTGCGGCCTTCTGATCATCAGCCACCTGCTCTGCTGCACTTTCTTCCTGCTGCTCGGCTGCCGCCTGATCATTAGCCAGCTGCTTTGGGTAATCCATGATTATCTGCATACGCCAGTATATAATGCCCGCAGCAATCACAACTATGATTATCGCAAGCAAGATATCATTAATGTTATGAAAAAAGTTCCTGATATGTCTCATCTTACATTCCTTCTACATTTATATTTGAATGTTCCCACAGCCCAAACTAATGCTTTGAGCAGCGGGCAGCATCAGGGCATACTTGCAGATAACCAAAATCTGCTTGCTTGTCATCTGAGTCTACGTGCAGATCGTCTGAGTTTGCTTGCTTGCCATCACCCATCATGTTTCATGATCACATTTCATGGTAAGGTGGCAAAAATCCCTGTGCCTTCGGAAACATTATAGCTTTAATCTCTATATTTTTCAATCAATCTGGAAACTGCGCCAAAGAGTTGACTCGATTAGTGATTTTTGCTCTTTGCAGTGGGCTTTTTCACTAATCCGATTCGGTCAGAGTACTGAAGCCATGACTTCAATTAGTGATTTTTGCCTGCAAAGATGCAGATTTTCACTAATTTCACTAATACAGATTGCTAAGATCAATGATCTAATTAGTGATTTTTGTTGCAATGACGGCCAATTTTCACTAACTTTTCTCCCTATTGCCAGTCAGGGCAGAAGTCCGATTAGTGATTTTTGCCTGCATAGATGCAGATTTTCACTAATTCCACTAATTCAAATTGCTAGATTAATGATCTAATTAGTGATTTTTGTTGCAATGACGGCCAATTTTCACTAACTTTTCTCCCTATTGCCAGTCAGGGTAGAAGTCCGATTAGTGATTTTTGCCTGCATAGATGCAGATTTTCACTAACACATTTTACCAGGGCAACCAAGACCGGCTCTCTGCTGTTTTCTTTAGTTGGTTTCCGTTCCATAGAGGAGCTTGACAACTAATAAAGGGGATCAAGGTTGCGATCTTCAGGCTGTTTATTAGTTGCTTTTCGGCTCTTCGAGGATTATGGCAACTAATAAAATGGATCAAGGTTGCGGTCTTCAGGCTGTTTATTAGTTGCTTTTCGGCTCTTCGAGGATTATGGCAACTAATAAAATGGATCAAAACTGCGGTCTTCAGGCTTTTCTTTAGTTGTTTTGCCTTTTCAAAGGACGGTATGCCTATATAGAGTCAGACGTGTACTGAATGAACTTGTGGTAGGATCAATGACATGCCGGATGAAGTTTTTTATGTGTGAATCATCGAGGTCCTGAAGGAACTATGATCGCATATTTATTAATCCTCAAGGTATGTTGTTTAGGGCTTGAATGCTTGAGGAATCTGCCCCGGATGATGTATAATATTTTGGTTGACTAAAGCTATTGCAGGGAGTAGTTTATGCGCGAGATCACTATCACAGCCAATGATGCCGGGCGCAGGCTCGACCGTTTTCTGAGAAAATATCTCAGCAACGCTTCTCTCGGGGAGATTTACAAGCTCATTCGAAAGGACATCAAGGTCGACGGCAAGCGCCGCGCCCAGTCCTATATGCTGAATGAGGGCGAAGTCATAACCTTTTACATATCTGACGAGGCGCTTGATGCTTTGACAGGTATGGCGGGCAAAATGAGCGGTGCATTTGGAGCTCAGGCAGGTAAAATGGACAAGGCCGCCGCGGCGCACGGGGGCAAAACGAGCAAGGCAAAACGGCAGTTTCGTATCATTTATGAGGATGCCGATGTGCTCATTGCCGGCAAGCCTTTCGGCCTGCTCACGCACGGGGACCGTTTCGAGAAGAAGAATCACCTCGCCAATCAGGTCAAGGACTACCTTATAGAAAAAGGTGAATACGAACCGGCCAGGGAGAAGGTCTTCTCCCCTGCTCCGGCTAACCGGCTTGACAGGAATACGACCGGGCTGGTGCTTTTCGGCAAAACTTCCGCGGCGCTCAAGGCTCTCAATATGATGATCCGCGATGATCTGGCAGACAAGTACTATCTGACCATCGCACATGGTATCATTGAGAAGCCGCTTGTGCTCAGAGGCAATCTGACCAAAGACGAAGAGAGCAACAAGGTTCAGATAAGTGAGATCAAAGCCAGCGAGCTGCCGGCTCATACTGATGAGCTGCATCGCAGAAACGACGATCACTCTCTGCCGGTGCTCACTGTGATAGAGCCGCTGGAGATACTGGATTTTGGCGACGGGATGAAAGCGACGCTGGTACAGGTAAAACTTGTGACGGGTAGGTCGCATCAGATACGCGCCCATCTGGCAGGGATCGGTCACCCGGTTGTCGGTGACACAAAGTACGCACATGTTTCGGCTACCAGTCGCACGGCACTGAGGATGATTGACCGGCTCAACGAGCACCTGGCACGGGAATATAAGTTGCAGACCCAGCTGCTTCATGCTTACAGGATCAGTTTTGCAGATGAAGGATTGCCGGAAGATCTGGCATATCTCAGCGGGAAGAGCTTCACAGCTCCGCTACCGCCGGCATTCTGCAAAGTGCTCGAAGGCGCAGGTTCAGAGTTCAAGTCAAAACCGATATATCAAAACAATTAACAACTACAACTAAGCGGAGCACAGGAAATGATCACAGCACTTATCATTATCACAATAATAAAGATCATCAAGACCAGATACGGAAAAACTGTAAAAGCTAACTGATTGGTGAGATCGTGGTTTTACCGGGAAGTCCGGAAAATCTGTTTTTAACATAACTTAGCAAGAAATCCCCCATCCTCTATAGGTGGTGGGAGTATGTCACAATACTAAGCATTCATGAGTGCCGGTGGCTTTTACACCGGACGGGGAGAATAAATTGAACGATTACGAAGAAAAAATTCCTAACGAAAATAAACCGCAGGATACAGCTTCTGCAAAAGAAACTGCCGGCAGTTTTATAAAAAGTCTTCTTATCGACGTGGTCATCGCGCTGATACTTGCAGCAATAGTGCTGTTTTTCATCAGACCGACAATCGTCAAGCAGTCTTCGATGGAAGATACGCTCCATGAGAATGACTACATGATCATGTACAAGCAGGCATACCGAAGCAACAGTCCTGAGCGCGGCGACATAATCATTTTCCAGAGCTCACTGCTGGATGAGGATTCCGGGATGGACAAGCTGCTGATCAAGCGTGTCATCGGTCTGCCGGGCGATGAGATATCCATCATAGATAACCAGCTTTACATCAATGGGGAATATTATCCGGAAGATTATCTCAAGGACGGTTACACACCGGCTTTTGAGATACCGGCTCCAGGTGAAACTTTCACCGTACCGGATGGCATGTACTTTGTGATGGGTGACAACAGGGCCGGGAGCATAGATTCGAGGCGCTCCGAAGTAGGCTGTGTTGCATTTGAGCAGATTAAAGGTAAAGTCGTGTTAAGGCTCTTCCCTTTCAATAAGATACAGAGATTCTGATATGGCAAAAAAGAGCAAAAAAATAATCGCGAATAACAAAAAAGCATACCACGACTACTTTGTCGAGGACCGCTTCGAGGCGGGCATCGTGCTCACCGGTACTGAGATCAAGTCGATTCGTAAGGGCGGCGTCAGTATCAAGGAAAGCTATGCCAAAATCACCAGTAAAGGTGAACTCGTGGTGACAGGGATGCACATCGCGCCGTACGAGCAGGGCAACAGATACAATGTCGATCCGCTCCGCGTTCGCACTCTTCTGATGCACAAAAGAGAGATCAACAAGCTCTACGGCACAGTAAAGACCCAGCAGGGCTTGACGCTTATCCCGCTTTCTGTCTATCTCGATGAGAACGGCAGATGCAAGATCGAGCTCGGCCTGTGCCGCGGTAAAAAGAATTACGACAAGCGCGAGGCTGAGGCAAAGCGCGACGCCAACCGCAAGATGGACAAAGCGATCAAGGAGTCGAGAAACCGATAGGATAGATCGTATAACGAAGACGATCGTTCAGTAACAAACTGACCCCCGGATACAGACCATGCGTCTGTCCTGAGGGTCATTTTTTATTGTTATTTCTTATTGTTATTTCTTATTGTTACTTCTTGGTGTTACCTTTTTTGCTTCAAATTTTGCTTGTTATTTTTGCTTCATATTGTTACTCAGGAAGCACTTTCCCGGGATGCTGAATGCTACTTACAGAGTATTTTTTTCAGGTACTGGCCTGTGTATGATTGGCGGACCTGGGCGACCTCTTCAGGGGTGCCTTCAGTGACTATGTGGCCTCCGCCGTCGCCGCCTGTCGGGCCAAGATCGATGATATGGTCGGCCTGCTTGATGACATCGAGGTTGTGCTCGATGACTACTACAGTGTTGCCCTCATCGACAAGACGGTTAAGTACGTATAGCAGCTTTTCGACGTCGGCAAAATGAAGACCTGTTGTCGGTTCGTCAAGTATGTAAAGAGTGCGGCCCGTACTACGCTTTGACAGCTCGGTGGCCAGCTTGATCCTCTGTGCTTCTCCGCCGGAAAGCTGTGTCGACGGCTGGCCCAGGCTGATGTAACCGAGGCCGACGTCGTCAAGAGTCTTCAGATATCTGAGGATGCTCTGCTGGTTTTCGAAGAACGGGATGGCCTCGGCGACCGTCATATTCAGGACCTCGGAGATATTTTTGCCCTTGTATTTTACCTCGAGAGTCTCATGATTGTATCTGGCACCGCCGCAGACCTCGCAAGGAACGAAGACATCCGGGAGGAAGTTCATTTCGACCTTGATGATACCGTCTCCGTTACAATGTTCGCAGCGTCCGCCCTTGACGTTAAAGCTGAAACGCCCCTGATTGTAGCCGCGGACTTTGGCTTCAGGCATCTCCGCGAAAAGATTACGGATGTGTGTGAACATGCCTGTGTAGGTCGCAGGGTTGGAGCGCGGTGTCTTGCCTATAGGTGACTGGTCTATATTGATGACTTTGTCAAAATTCTCAATGCCGCGGATCTCACGGAACTTGCCCGGACGCTCCTGGGTGCGGTTGGTCACGCGCGAAACGCCTTTGTACAGGATCTCATTGACAAGGCTGGACTTGCCGGAGCCGCTGACTCCGGTAACGAGTACAAGCTTGCCGGCAGGGATCCTGACATCGATGTCCTTGAGATTGTTCTCGCGGGCGCCGATTATATCGAGATAAAGTCCATTGCCTGCGCGGCGCTCTTTAGGCACTTCGATGCGGCGCTTGCCTGAGAGGAACTGGCCGGTTATAGATTCCGGACATGCTTTGATCTCATCTACAGTACCCTGACAGACGAGCTCGCCGCCGTTGACTCCGGCGCCCGGACCGATGTCCACGATGTGGTCGGCAGCATACATGGTGTCCTCGTCATGCTCTACTATAATGAGAGTGTTGCCCATGTCAGTCAGATTGCGCAGCGAAGCAAGGAGCTTGCTGTTGTCGCTCTGGTGAAGTCCGATCGAAGGCTCATCGAGTATGTACAAAACGCCAACGAGTCCCGATCCGATCTGTGTCGCCAGTCTGATACGCTGAGATTCGCCGCCGGAAAGCGTGCTGGCTGTCCTGCTGAGCGTCAGATATCCGAGTCCTACATTCTTAAGGAATCCGAGCCTTGAGCGGATCTCCTTGGTGACCATGTTGCTGATCTTTTTCTCTCTGTCTGTGAGCTGGCCTTCAAGGTCCTCGAAGAATCTCAGAGCCTGCACCACAGACATGTCAGTCAGCTCCATTATATTTTTGCCCCCGACGGTGACTGCAAGGACTGTAGCTTTAAGCTTGCGGCCGTGGCAGACAGGGCATTCCTCCTCTGTCATCATGTCGGAGATCTTGTTCTTGATAAAATCTGAGTTGGTCTCGCCCCAGCGACGTTCAAGGCTTGGGATAACGCCCTCGAATGTGTGGTTCATATGCGATACGCGGCCGGAGCGGCTCTCATATGTATATTTCAGTCTGCGTGTCCCGGTACCGTGGAGAAGCTCGTCTTTGAATTTCGGCGGCAGGGCTTTGTATGGGACTGACAAGTCTGTTCCGTGATCTATAGCCAGCCTGTTGAGCATCTGGCGATAAAACCCCATCGCGTCGAGTGATGCAAAGACATTGCCCATAGCTCCGTTGAGGATGCTCTTGTTCTCATCAGTCACCACCGCTTCATCAGTGATGCGAAGTGTAAAGCCAAGTCCGCTGCAAGCCTCACAGGCGCCATAAGGCGCATTGAAGGAAAACATCCTCGGCTCCATCTCCTCGATGCCGACCCCATGCTCAGGGCATGAGAACTTGGTCGAATATATCACCTCAGTCTCTTTAGGCTCCGCGAAGATCCTGCCATCAGGTGTTTCCTGATTACCTGATCTCTGCTGAGCAAGAGGCTGACCGCCGGCTGCAGCCTTGTCTTCATTATTATCGTCACCGGCCACAGCGCTCTGCTGCACCGCAAATCCGCTCCGGTCTTTCGGCGGCATGAAAACTACGTTGCAGATGCCCTCGCCCTCTTTTATGGCGATCTCAAGCGCTTCTGCGATACGGCTCCTGTTGTCTTCCCTTATAACGATCCTGTCGACAACGATGTCGATATTGTGCTTGTTGTTCTTAGCCAGGGTTATCTCATCCTCATCAAGACGCCTCATCTCGCCATCGACTCTGACTCTGGTAAAACCGTCACGCCTGATACGGTCGATGACTGACTTGTGCTCTCCCTTGCGGCCGCGGATGACCGGTGCAAGCACGATGATCCTGGTTCCGATGCCGTGTGACTGGATGTTCTCTATGATGCTGTCGATCGACTGGCTCGCTATCTCGCGGCCGCAGATCGGGCAGTGCGGAACGCCGATCCTCGCATAAAGCAGCCTCAAGTAGTCATAGATCTCGGTGACTGTACCGACTGTCGATCTAGGATTCTTGTTAGTCGTCTTCTGATCTATGCTTATTGCCGGTGAAAGACCCTCTATGAGCTGGACGTCCGGTTTTTTCATAAGTCCGAGGAACTGACGGGCATACGAGGAAAGTGACTCTACGTATTTTTTCTGCCCTTCCGCGTAGATCGTATCAAAAGCGAGAGATGACTTGCCCGAGCCCGAAAGGCCGGTCAGGACCACCATTTTGTCACGCGGGATCGTGACGTCAATTCCCTTGAGATTGTGCTCTCTGGCACCTTTGATCACTATATTTTTATCCATATATTTTATCTTCCGGAGCTTTCACTCCTCTTTAAGATTCATTTTCTAAACGTATTAAATCGATGTCGCATAATCGATATTTTATGCGCGTTTTTATGCTCTGAGGCTGGCGCGAAGTTCAAAGAGTACGTCACGAAGCTCGGCTGCGCGCTCGAAGTCGAGCTGCCTGGCTGCTTCTTTCATGTTCTTTTCTACATCTCTTATGGTCTCGCGCAGCTCAGCTGTAGTCATGGCCTTAGGGTCTCTGATGTTGCGCTCGCCTGTGTATTCCTCTGTGGTGCGCGCGATCTCCCTGACCGGCTTGACGATGGTCTTAGGCACTATGCCATGAGCCTTGTTGTACTCGTCCTGAGCGTGGCGGCGCCTTGCCGTTTCATCTATGCAGGCCTTCATTGCCGGGCTGATGTGATCAGCGTACATGATGACTCGCCCGTGCTCGTTTCTCGCTGCTCTGCCGACCGTCTGTATGAGCGAGGTCTCATTACGCAGGAAGCCCTGCTGGTCTGCATCGAGTATCGCTATCAGTGAGACCTCAGGCAGGTCAAGTCCTTCACGCAAAAGGTTGATACCGACCAGGACATCGAACTTTGCAAGGCGAAGATCCCTGATGATCTCGAGCCTCTCGAAGTTGTCTATCTCAGAATGAAGGTATCTGACCCTGACGCCCTGCTCCTGCAGGTATTTTGTCAGATCCTCTGCCATCCTCTTGGTGAGGGTCGTGACCAGAACTCTTTCGTTATTATCGGCAGTTGCTTTTATCTCTCCGATGAGGTCGTCGATCTGACCCTTTGTCGGGCGTACCTCGATCAGCGGATCGAGAAGGCCGGTAGGTCTGATAAGCTGCTCCGCAGTGACTCCGCCTGACCGGTTAAGCTCGTACTCCGCCGGTGTCGCCGAAACATAAACAGTCTGGCCTGTCAGCCTGCTGAATTCATCGAATTTCAGAGGTCTGTTATCATACGCCGAAGGCAGCCTGAATCCGTATTCGACCAGTGACTCCTTTCTCGAATGGTCGCCGTTATACATCGCACGCAGCTGAGGCAGCATCGCATGTGACTCGTCTATAATAGTAAGGAAGTCTCCGTCCGGGAAATAGTCGAGAAGTGTATACGGCCGCTCTCCCGGCTTGAGGAAATTGATGTGCCTGGAATAGTTTTCTATCCCTTTGCACGTACCCACTTCCAGCATCATCTCTATATCGTAATTGGTCCTCTGCTCGAGCCTCTCGGCCTCAAGCAGCTTGCCGTTGGCGCGGAACCAGTCGAGCCTCTCCTTGAGCTCTTCCCTGATAGATGCCACCGCCATCTGCATATCCTCTCTGCTGGTTACATAATGGCTTGCAGGGAAAATCGAAATATGGTTCCTATTGGCGGTCACTTCTCCCGTCATCGGGTTGATCTCGCGGATACTCTCGATCTCATCGCCGAACATCTCGAGCCTTACAGCTTCCTCGCCGCCCGCCGGATAGATATCGATCACCTCGCCCCTGGCCCTGAACGACCCGCGCTGAAAATCTATATCATTCCTGGTGTACTGGATGTCGGTCAGCCGCCTCAGCAGCTCCATACGCTCGATCTCCATCCCCGGTCTCAGGCTGATCAGCTGATTGCGGTACGATGCCGGACTACCCAGACCATAGATACAGGAAACTGAAGCCACGATGATCACATCGCGTCTCTCAAGCTGAGCAGCAGTCGCAGAGTGCCTCAGCTTATCGATCTCTTCATTAATATCTGCATCCTTCTCGATATACAGATCGCGTGACGGCACGTATGCCTCCGGCTGATAGTAATCATAGTAACTGACAAAATACTCTACCGCATTATCCGGGAAAAACTCCTTGAATTCACCATGTAACTGAGCCGCCAGAGTCTTGTTATGCGAAATGACGAGCGTCGGTTTCTGAACAGCCTCAATGATCTTGGCCATGGTAAACGTCTTGCCGGACCCGGTCACGCCCATCAGTGTCTGAGCCTCCCTGCCCTCAAGAATACCGTCCGCTATTGCCCTTATTGCCTGGGGCTGATCGCCCATCGGCGCAAAATCACTTACGACCCTGAACTTTCCCATCAGGTTTTCCTTCCTCTATATATCGACCAGCCAGCCTCGTTCAAAACGTGGCCGGAACTCAGTTATCTGCTGACTTACTGTCAGTGAGATCACAGACCTATGCACGTAATACTACCACAAACACCAGGAAAAACATTGAATTTCAAGTGAAAAAACTGCCGGGAATCTAACTGATTCCCAGGCAGTTCATATTATACCACGCAAGTCTAAATCGAACAAGTGTTCCTGTGCAAATACTTTCCGAAATAATGCGCCATTATTCGCTTCTGCCTTTTCAGGAAGGCCAGTGGATCCGCCCCTGATCTGCCAGAAAGATCATCACGACGATATCTATGATTACCACTATTATTACTAAAATGGCGAAAATGGTTCCTTTACTCAGCCTGCCCTGTTCATACAGCCCCATGCCTGTCAGGATCAAAAGAGGCAGCACAAAGAATAAAGGCATAGAACCGGCAAGTGTTGCGATCCCCATGTTTAGCGCAAATAGGGCTAATGATACAAGCATTGCTACAAGTGACTTGGCGTATTCATGTTCAGACAGCCAGTCATCTATGCTTTTCTTCGCATTTTTAATACTATTCTCGCTTTTCTTCGCATTTTTAGTATTATTCTCGCTTTTCTTCGTTCTTTTGCTGTTATTCGCCATTAGTCATCCTGTTGTTGCTGTTTCAGGCATTTCCGTAAGATCATTATGATCCCGGCAATTCATCCCATTATTCTATGAATGCCCTGATCTTTTCTGCGTCTCTATAACCCTTATGATAAAGCGACTCTATCATTCCCGCATCTTTCGTCAGAGTGCTCATGCCGCCAATATTATCAGGTGCAACGATAAGCATTTTGCCCTGCTTCTCATACTGCTTTGCGAGCCAAAGCTCTGTATTGTAGCGGATCGCCCGGCGGCTCATGGCCAGGGCAGCCTCCGGATAGCTGCGGCTGATCAGATTCGCGGTCAGGCGGTCCTTGTCAGGTGAACGCTCAAAATCTTTTGGCCTTGTCAGGAGCAAGACCACTTTATCGCAGCCGTCAGCAAAGCATTTTTCTACAGGAATCGGGTCAGATATACCGCCGTCATAATACGGCCTTCCGTCGACCATATACGGTCTGTTGACCGCCGGCACACAGCTCGAGGCTTTTATTGGCGCAAAATTATCCCTTTCTATGTCTTTCTTCGTAAAATAGCGAGGTTTTCCTGTCAAAGCATCTGTTGCAACTATGGTGAATTCTGCAGGATTGTCGTTGACTGCATCGAAGTCCAGTGGATATTCTCCGTAAGAATTCGAAAGCTCTCCGTATACATATTCAAGGTTTACAAAATTGCGTTTTTTGATGAAATTCTTAACACCCATGCATTCAGGACGCAGGTCATAATCCAGGTAAAACTTCAGATTGCGGCCGCGCTGACCTGCAAGATATGAAGAAAGATTGGCGCTTCCGGCAGAGATGCCCATGCAATAATCGAATTTTATGTCATTGTCATGGCACCAGTCATATACGCCTGCGGTATATGATCCGCGCAGGCCGCCGCCTACATCGATAACTCCTATTTTCATTGTTTTTCCTCCATATTATTTCACCCTGCGGCTCAGAATGTCGCGGGCAAGATCTCCGGCTTCTTCGAAACCGGCGGTCTTCATCTCCTCAGCTGCCTGCATCAGCGCCGGCTCAAAACGTGCGGCGAGTGTATCGAACCTGTCCATGAAAATCTTTTTGCTCAGCCTTATCTCTTCTGCCGCGCGAACGAAACTGTCTCTGTTCACCTTTCTCCAGTCGACCTCACCGCCGATGGAAAACGCCATGTCGCTCGAATGGGTGTCATAGACTATCGTGCTGATGATATCATAGGCCGGCGCAAGTCGTACCGAACTCAGATGTCTGTCGTAAATCAGCGAAAAATTCTTGATATGTCCGTCCGTGTTGCCGATCAGCCAATGGAAAACGATCATGTCCCAGAGTTTCATCTGATCTTCGATCGGTGATGCGGAATATCTTCGCAAAAGGTCGAACATCTTCTTCATATGCTGATCGCCGGGCTTTTCGTATTTATTCGAAGGTGCAATGCCAAGTGCCTGAGCAAAATCTTCCTGATGAAGTCTTAGCGGACAAGGCAGCCCGGACAGAGTCCGTACGCTTCCTTCGAGAGTCCTGTCATAACGCTCAGTCGCAAAAAGTACTATCTCAGTGGATATCGGGCGGGAGTTCCTGCCCGGATAGCTGACCGTGACCGGTCTAAGGGACGGGTCGGTTTTTTCAGCTGCGGTGCCGTCAGTGCCGGCAGTACTGTTTCCAAATGCAGCATGATCTACCTCTATAATACTGCTGTCCGGAACATTTATGCCGGCTATGCGTGCCGTCTGCAGAGCGAGCTGCTCGTTTTGCACTATGTGGTCGTAGCGGATATGGCTTTGTTTGATGATATAAGTACTCGGCGCGCTTCCCACAGGCAGATACCAGCTGCCGCTCTCATCACGGTAAGCACCGATTTTGCCCGAAGCGCCGGTAAGAGAGAGATGGGATTCCACCACCAGATCAGCAGAAGTCGTCGCGCCCTCCGAAGCAAGCCTGAACATCAGATCAGGCGGGAGCGGCCGGTACTCGGGCTCGATGAGCTCATAGTCAGCGCCCTTGATCTGGATCGCTCCGAGGCACTCAGCACCGAGCATCTCAAGGAGCGAAAGATAATCGCTCTGGTCGGTCCTGTTGTTTTCGGCAACCGTGCGGCGCAGAAAACCCTCAGGCAGCAGGCCCTCGAAGAAGATCCTCGTCTGTTCGTGGCCGTAGGCTTCCGCCCTCAGCGGCAGACTCAGAGAGATCGGGCGCGCAAAAGGCGAATCCAGATAGTCCTCTGAGTACCTGAATTCCGCGTTGAATTCCGTATCGCCTGTGATGCAGCCAACCTCGCGCTGCCTGCCTTCCATTTCTATTGAAACATCAAGCTTTCGCATGTAAAATCACTTCCTTTATCCGCTTATTCGCCGCGCCTGCTGAGGCATATATCCATGCCAAGCAAGCCCAGAACTTCCATCATTTTGCCCAGCTGGATCGTGTCCTTGCCGTTCTCGAGCTCTGAGAGAAAACTGGCGCTGACTCCAGCGTAACTAGCGAGAAAAGCCTGGGTGTAGCCAAGTTCTCTTCGTCTGTCCCTGATAGCCTTGCCGAGCTCACGCGTGTCTAATATCCGTTCCATAGTTATCCTTTCCTTGTGTCACCTGATATGACATCCGGAGATTTTAAGTTTTTGGCGAATTATAGTCGAACGGCTATATTTAATCTTCTGTTCAACCAAAATAGCCGAACGGCTATATTATTTCTGCAGAAATTATAATATAGCCGAACGACTATGTCAATTTGTCTTGAACTATGTAAAACAGGCCCTTATTTCCGATCCGCTCGAATGACCTCAGTCCTGTAAAAACGGGATCCTGCTCTCGATCTGCTCCAAGGTTACTTCACCCTTATAAAGCAGCTCTGCAAGCTCATCTCTCACGTTACCCTCGACGCGTGAAGAGGGCTCGCGGCCAATCAGCTCGAAAGCTATCATCGCCACAAAGTCTGCTATCTGCGTCCTGTTGTCAAGCCTATAATCGCTTGCTTTGAGCCCGGCATCACTTGTCAGCAGATCAAGAAATGAAGGAAATACAGCAAGAAGCCTGTTGTGCGCTTCTGTGCGTTTTCTGTCGAGGTACGAGATCGCCTCCTGCTTCTCCGAGAAATCCATGAACATGTCTGCCCGGATCTCATTTCCCTTGAACAGATGTGCTTCAACTTTTTTCAGATAATCTTCGGCTGCAGCGATCAGCTCGTTTGCTGTTTCTCTGTTTTCAGCCTTCTCCCAATCGATCCGGTCCAGATAATCAATAATGCGCATATTACTCTTTTACCTCATATATAGTCGCCAAAATGCGCCAAGATTCGCTAATTAATTTGATCAACCGCTAATTATCGACATAAAATGCTATCGCCAAAAGTCGCTATGGTTCGCAATAACCGCATGGGATGTAACCCTGGTCAGTGAGCTCTTTGCGTGTTGCAGTGACTTCCTTGCGGTTCTTTTTGTATATGCTCTGAGCACCTTCACATGTCGGATAATGGAAAACACCGGAACGCGTATTGATCACATAGACACGGGCTTCCTGTTCTGCCTGTTCCTGTGTGGTTACAACACCGTTAAAGTAGTTGATCTCAGCACCCGGGGTCGTATTGAACAGGTAGACATTGAAAGATATGCCTTTTCCGTTGTCTTCGACCGAGCGCGCTACCATCTGCACACCGCGGGCAACGAGCTCATCGCCTGCAAAGATCGGCCGCGACATATAGAGAACGTGATTGCCTGTGTCCCAGATATAATGCTCTACCTCTTCCTCGAGCGGCCGCATGCCATCATGATTAAGGTAATGTGTACCTGTTATCAGGTTGCCCTCATTGGCGTTCTCGTCACTTAATGCCCATGCGATCAGATGACAGCGCTCCCAGCGCTGTGCCTTGGCCCAGCCGCTCGGATGTATTCGAGAAATATCGCCACGCTCAGTGCCGCCGGCCGGCATAGTCTCCTCGCCGAGACATCCGTAAGCTGCCCTGCATCTGCCGAGATCATCGAGTTCGTTATAAAACTCGTAAGGCACGACTTCGTTATTCTTTTTTTTCCAGGAATTGCCCTGCTCACTTACTAATCCCCTGCTGTCTGAAGAGCTGCCGGCCTGACCTTCCTTCGTATAACCGGCCCGCTCGTAGACTTCATCAGGAAAAGCAGGAACATTATTATTGACCGTGACATAATGCTCTCCGTTGAACTCCGGTAAGTCATTGGTGTTGAGCACAGTTACGTTTCCTGATGAACCGGTGCCGGACGATCCGCTTCCTGCATCGCTGCTGCCTGTGCCGGAATCCTGAGCACCTGTGCCGGAGTCTTCTGTTCCCGCATCCGGGTCTTCAGTATCTCCATTATCAAAATAGCTGAGCATCTTGTCCCTGAAACCGGAGACATTCGGGTTGTCCGTAACCACAAACCAGAATACTCCGATCAGAAGCAAAAGCACAATAATAGCGGCGAGCCGGCGCCCGCTTCCGCTATTGCTGCGGCTTTCGCCATTATTCGCACTTTTCTGTCCTTGTCCTTTTTCCATACCCCGCTCTAAACCAATCGAGAAAAAACGCTGAATATATCCCTATCTAAACCACGGCATTGCTTTGCCCGCCCGGGTCTCTGCTGTTGTCTCTTCTGTTACGCCTCAGCCACACCAGATGTACCAGGATAGCTCCGACTGCAACACCTGCAGAGTCAATACATACATCTCTCAATGAACAGGCCCTGTCCGGTACAAAGAACTGATGGATCTCGTCTG
>Ga0310695_10007523_pt1 | contig 17352 bp, 12 predicted proteins | sample RumenRJG_04DNA_FD_203882 | JGI IMG/M metagenome (GOLD analysis project Ga0310695, IMG submission 203882) | Bovine rumen microbial communities from Lethbridge, Alberta, Canada - RJG_04 (v2) (version 2) | ecosystem: Host-associated > Mammals > Digestive system > Stomach > Rumen | place: Canada...
ATTGTGCCGGCAGGCCGGTGATATCGTGCTTTCTCCGATGAAAAGGCGCGGTCAGGCAGGTGTTCACGCCGTAAATAATCCGCCGTAACCTCCGCTGTCAATTCGCCGCCCGACAGTCTATGACAGACAGGTTGAGTAGTAATTCTGTGTAGTCATTGGTCTTCTCGAAAAGAGCAGGAAGGATCTCATTTAGAGCGTTGCACTGTTTGATAAAGAGCAGACGAAATACCTCATCCAGCTTATTGGCATTCTTCAGGTCAAGGATTGTTTGCTGTTCTTCCCTGGTGAATTCCAGATCCGCATCAAAAGGAGTCGTAACCAAATCAGGCTCCATTTTTCCGGATTCGGATGAAAGCACACGGATATGTGAAGGAAGATAGTCGTTGACTTCCATGAAGCGGACTGCGATCAGGCGATTGAACCAGGTATAGGCCACCTCTTCAAGGATATACTTATATGCCGTCTTATAATCAGATTCTTTTTCTTTCTCCCGAAGGAGATCCTCCAGGTGTTGGCGCTGATGAATCTGTTCTCCGTTGATGGCGTAAGGTTCCGCTGTTCCGATATCATAAAACTGTGTTTGCCCCGTTGACTGGGGAAGGGCGGAATGTATGCCGTCAGCAGCAATACCCAGAAGTCCTGCCCGATAATTGATGTCAGATATGAGTTTATTTCTTGCCCAGATAGCAAAGTTTTTTATAGCGGTCTTATTCATCTTTTTTCTCCAATCCCGTGTTCTTTAAGAGAAGACCGGGAATCTCCAGCATTCTAGGTTCATGAGGTTTTGTGCTTACAAATCTCGAATATTCATATGTGAATTCTTCTATACGTGTAAACCCAAGAGTGTATAAGAGATCACGTGAACGCACCACATCTTCATCCGTGTTATATCCTGGAATATGTGGAAGACGAATCCAGATCTGTTTGGGGTGGACTCTTTTTCTAAGCATCTTCAGATTGCGTATCACAGCACTGTTTGACACCTGGGTGTATTTCTTATAGATACCTGGATTCATATCCTTGATATCTATGATCCATTCATCAATATCATTAACAAGGACCTGGAAAGATCTCCAGTCCCCATAAAGAGAAGTCTCGATTCGCTTTTTCCAGGCAGGATCTGCAAGCCGGCATACTTCATGGATAAATTCAGCATGAAGAATCGGCTCTCCACCGCCGAATACGATGCCTCCTCCAGTCATTCTAAAATAGATGTCATCTTTCTTCAGAACCTTGATCAGAGCTTCCGGCGTATAGTTCCTGCTTACGTCAGAATATGATGTCCTCTCATCGTGACACTGATCGTTGATGCAGAATTTACACCTTAGCGGGCATCCGTGGAACGCGACCAGTGTAGAGACTCCGGTTCCGTCAGTCGCCATCCGGAGTCGTGAGATCTTCATAATATCACCGTGCATCAGCTGACTCTCCAGTCTTTCAAAATTTCTTTCGGGTAGATTCTCTGATCCGGCTCTATGCGGTCCAATTCAGACATAAGCCAGGCAAGCTCCTCGTCACATTTATCACAAGTTCCTGCACAGGGACCGACGGATGGGCATTGAGGGCTTTCAAAAGGAATGCCGTTTGCCTCTGCTAGTTTTATACGCAACCCCCTCAGGTATTCGCACACACGCTTTCCATCGACCCTCGGTACCAGTGATTCCACCCTGTTCAAATCAGAATAACTACCTTCGGGATATTCGTCATCCAAACCTGATTCATCAAATTCAATGAGGCCCATTGTGCCTTCACTGTATGGGTCAAGTACAATATCATCGATTTTGAAATCAGCCGGAGTATGGAGCGGCGCCGTATTGGCAAGTTCATATCCTTCCTCCAACGGAGTGTATTGCATTGTATGGAAGTCAAAAAAAGCTTTCTCCCAGTTCCTTTCCTGGATCTGATACAAAATCATAGGAAGCAGTTCTCCACAACGTACTTTCGCTTCTTGGATCAAATCAGGAAGAGTGCTACCCCGACGCATCTTGATATCTGACATTACATTGTTAAGTACCAATAAGGACGACAGGGATGAAAGATTCTCCAAAAAAGCCCGGTGGGCTTTCTGTCTATGCAGAGATTCGAATCCCCACGGCATCATCGTCACAAGATGAAGGTACTTCCAGTAGTTCATGCTTCTGGCTGCCAGAAAAGGATATAATCCGTCAGGATTATTATCTGTGAGAAACACAATGTCTTCATGATAATCGATACGATTGATCAACATGTTAGACGCAGCCTTCAGTGAACGATATTTTGCAGTGTGTAATCCGCAGGACATTCCGAGGCCCATGGGATGATACTCTGTGATAATACACTGGTACTTTTCGCTTGCTTTAATCCCATTCATACAAAATACCAGTACATGATCAGCAAAAGGTTCAAGTGCAGGATGATCTGGAGTCCATATCTCGTTTTCGTCAGATATGATGATTTTCATTCTTTTATCCCTGTTACTCTGAGAATTGAAAATGTTTTTGCCCAGAACTTTAGAGCAATATTTCTTAATTAAAACTCGACATTGAGTATGTCTGTCATCTTAAGTTCCGCCAGCAGGTTCTTCTTAAGATCTGCCAGGTATTTATCGACATCTTCAGGAGTCTCGACTCTCCATGAAGCAGTATGTGTAATGTCTTTGATACGAATGTTTGTTGTCTTTTTATACTTATATTCTGTTGTGGTGTCTTCTACAAATTCAGGAGCAGGTTTTCCTTCCTGTTCTGCCTTTTTAGCAGCTTCCTCAGCTCTCTTCCTTACTTCTTCTGCCTTCCTTCTTGCTATTTCATTATCCCGCGCAGTGATCTCATTCAGAAGGCGGATTTTTAGAGCCTCAGCCTTATCGGCATAACTGCGAAGGGCGGATACATTGTTGCAGCGCTCTGCGCCTGTTCGGATTTCCGCAAACTGCGCACTGTAACGATCTTTGTAAGCGGCGGCGTATTCGCGGGCTGTCAGCACTTCCATGACACGCTTCTTTGCCTGGTCGATCGCATCCAGAACCGGTTTTTCCTCGCGTTCCAAAACCTTCGAATAGGCTTCCACGAAGGAATCACGCAAAGCAGGCAGCTTGGGGATATTTTTATAAGGCTGGGGCTGTCCGACAATTCCACGAATCTCCCTGACAACGTCTTCCAGTTCTGTGTCTACGATATAGGTCTTACTGTCATCATAGATGGCCAGCATCTCCAGTGCGCGGGTGAAGATTTCCTTCTGTTCCCCGCCAAAGAAATTCTTAACTGGCTCATAGTCATCCGCAAAATCATAGAATGTCTCGCTCATTTTGGAGACATACTGGAAGAATTTCAGCGGAGCCTGAAGCTGGATGACGGACTGCATCAGGCGTTTGCCCTGATCCAGGACTTTTCTTCCGGGATATGGGTGGGTCTGATAGAGGGGCTCCAGACGCAGCATTTCATTGATGGTATTCTGCGCATATCTCTGGAAATTCTTCATGATGGTATCTTCATCCTCAGCGACAGAGCCGGCCTTGAAGACTTCCTTCATGACGCTGCGGACTGTCTTTTTGTCCTTTTCAGAGACACGGATGCGTTCCTCCATGAGCAGCTTTTCCACAAATGCTTTCTTTGTGATATAGCTGATGATCTCCTCGTCACTCTTATTATTCAGGCTGACATTCGCGCCGTTTACAGTAAAAGACAGGTCTCCGCGCTTAAAAAGGCGCGCAATAAGCCAGTGAACATCATCCTCGACGAATCCATAGGGAGCCTTCATGAAGCGATCCTTGACACTTTTCATGGAAGTCTTCATATGCATCTTGCTGTTGTCGGAAATATAGCCCAGGACATCTCCCAGAGCATGGACATTGACCTCTTTGCTTCCGTCCAGGTCAAGAGAAATCTGATTCGAGGTGCGAAGCATCTTTCGGATATCCGCTTCGCCACAGGCTGCATCTATATAGGAGAGCTTGTGATAAACGATCTGTACTAATCTTCCTAGAGCCTCATTGATGCGGCTGGTAACTTCCTTGGCGTTGGTCTTTACTGTATCGGAATTGACATAGATCGTGGCTTCTTTCAGGCTCTCAGTCAGGAAAAGCTTTGCGTTGGCGTTGCGTTCACGCATCTCCACGCGCTTTGCCTCCTTGATCGTTTCATATTTGGTCAGCTGAGTAGATGTATTGAGTCGCAGGAACTTCTCAATCTTCAGATAAACACGAATCTCATCCAGAAATGCCGCGTCATTGGGCAGGACAACCAGTACTTCCTTATTCTGAACAGACATATTCCGGTAAGTAGAATCATCACTGCTGCTGTCAAACCAGGGAGTAATGATCCGCAGGCCAAAATCATAGTTCTGATTTGCCTTGTAGGGTCGGTCATCCACTGCCTGGTTGAAGGAGAAAGAATACCTGCCGTTGAAGGACGGATAACGATACTTCTTCTCAGTGAAAATGTCCTCGAAGATCATCTCGGAGACCTTGTTGATCACTTCTGCCATTTCAACATTCTGGCTGTCAATCTCACGCTCAATTTCCTGTTCTTCATCTGTCAGGAAGATATATCTGGATCCGTTCTTCTGAATCAGCTTCTGACCGTCCAGAACCTTCAGGGCATCTTCGACTCTGTCCTTGAGCGCGATGCGGTCGTCGTCGATATTGCTGATCATAAGTGATGTGATGTTCTCGAGATTCGGCTCAATCTCCAAGACATATTTGATCATGAACAGTGTCTTCAGGACATTGATCGCAAAGACATCTGATCCCCTGTGCTCCGGATTGATCTTGGAATTATCATAGGCACGGATAATAACTCCCCGGTGGCTGTGATCCAGGAAGTTCTCCAGTGCGTCATAAAAGAGATGGAAGGGGATGATTGTCCCCACTTCCGCATCCTTGAGTCTGGCTGCTGACTCCTTGAAGAGGGCTAGCATGGACCGCTCACCTTCGGACAGGTGCTTGCCAGATGCGCCGTGCGTACGGATGGAAGTCAGAACGCTGGCAAGAAGGTTAAACTGATACGGGACAAAGGGATATACTTCCGAGAAGTCCCTTGCATTTGCGTACAGCTTCTTCTCCACACCGTCATTAAAGACGATCAGGTTTTTGATAATGGTGGATTTCTGGTCATAGAGGAGACGAAGGGTCTGTGCCGCAGTGTCTGTCTTATCCAGGATTCTTTTCTTGATGACTGTATCGACATTGGCAGAAGAAAGAGAAAGACGTGTGTCGAACCGTCCCTGAATCTTGGAAAAATCATTTCCCTTGACCTTTGTGATCGAGTCAATGTCCTGCTGGCTTGTTACGATGACCCAGGCTTTGCCCATGCACTCTTTGCCGAGTTCCTCGGTCACTGTCTGCAGGTTCAGCATCAGCTTGCTGTCGTCACCAATATACTGGCCGATTTCATCCACGAGGAAGATGACATGGTGATAACCGCCCTTTTTGTCGATATAGGTCTTGACCCGCTTTGCGAAATCCTCAATGCTGATCTGGTAGTCCCCGATCGCCTTTTCACACCAGTTCCAGGCAGCATTCTCACTCATATATCCGATATCGACAAGGGCATCTACAACTCCATCCTGGCGGGACAGGAATTCATGCCGCTCATCGTACCAGTCCTCACCTCTCGCCCTCTTGTATGCTTCCTTAAATTCCTCATATCTGCCGTCCTCTGAGAGCTTTCGTTCCAGGTCAGCAACATAAGGGATTGCCCCGCAGAATCCGAGAGAATTGTTGAAAACCTTCAGGAATACATTGACGATGGCGTCTTTATTTGATTTGCCGTCAGACTCGCTCTTGGCATCGATATTAAAGATGATCACATCAGAAGGGGTATTGGCTGCAAGCTTCATATCTGCCAGAACCATGGGATCACTGATTTTCTGATCATCTATGAAATAGTCGATCGCATGCTTGTCTCCTATGACATCATTATCAAGGATATAGGAAAGGATCTTCAGCAGGTGAGATTTACCGCTTCCAAAGAAGCCGGAGATCCAGACACCCATTTTGGTCGTGTTCCCATGTATTCCTTTTGCATAAGCTGAGAAGAAATCCGCAAAGTGCCTCTGCAGCTCCGGCGTGACAACATACTCTTCAAGCTCAGTGGCAATATTGGTTTTTTCTCCCTGTCCAGCAATCACAACACCCTGGATATCTCTGGTAATCGACTTTTTAAACATCTCTTTGAACAGCATAGCTGGTACCTCACTTCATCAGCCTTTACGTATGGCGGTATTATTTATTTACGGGATATTAGATAATAATGCTCTTCACAATCATTTTACGAGCTTAAAAGCACGGTAATAGTTATCGTCCTTGATCTCATTAAAGAGGATCAGTTCCTGCTCATTGTAGGTTCCGGGAAAGAACAAAACGACAGGGGTCTTCCGCAACCCATGTTGGTGCAGTGTGTTCAATATCTTGTGAGACCGGAGCATGGGATAGCATTTGCCTACCCCGGTCAGGAATACAATCGCATTTTCCGGGGTCTGCTCGACAATCTTTTGAACAATAATACTGTCATCCTCATTGACTTTCATCGAAGTGGTGACAGCACGGACAATATAATTGAAGCCCCTGCGTTTTTCATAGCGCATATAGGAATTGACAAAGTTTTTACTTTCCAGATAATCCATGACCATATCGTACAGGTCAAAGACAACAAGCTCGAAGCCGTCCACACCCTTCTGGTTCTTCTTTTTCATGTATTCGATGCGCTCCCGCACTTCGAGTTCCTTTTCGGGAGGGTAATCAAATACCCAGTAATTTACTTCATTGGCCATGCCAGTGGTTTCACGGAAACGAGGCTTTCTGATTTCAGCCTCCATCGCGTCGAGTCTTTCTGATATGCTTGCCATTACCTCACCCCCGTCAAAGCCTTTACGTAGTATTCCATACCATGGTCCATCATCCATCTCTTCATGGCCGGATCAAGAATAGGTTTATATATCTTTCTTGTATCCCTTCCTTTATCGGTTATACCGGCTTCAAGCAACAGATTCTTGTAACAAGCTCCGAGACGTTTTAATGTGGCGTCTGTCCACTTTGCAACCTTTTCATCCTGTGCCTGCTTATTATTAAAGAAAATGCGGATATCGCTATCAGCGAACTCATCCATTCCTATAATCATTTTCTCCCGGATGACTTCATAGACGAACTCTCCAAACAGTTTGTCGTAAACCATAGCAGCAATCAGCGCAAACAGTTTCTGTCCTGACACATCGCAGGATTGAAAGGTCGGATAAAAGCTGTCATCCAGGCATTTGATTCGAGCAGATACAGTGTTCCAGATCTGGGTGGCACGCTGTTTTGTAGGAGCACCGAAGATGTTTTCGTCCTCATTTATTTGCTTGATCTCGTCCCAAGTTCTTCCTTCTATACGGAGAGAGACAACCTTACGGAATTCCATAAACCAGAAGGCATGTTTGACGCCACCGGCACTGTAAGTCTTTATATTCATACTCAAATCATCCTTTTTTTGAATAGTAATGTTATTAACTATCTCCTATCTCCGTGATATGCCGCTTATGCCATACTTCGTATACGCACCAGTTCTGTATTCAGACACAAATTCTCTGTCCATTTCCCATTTTACAATGGCTTTTTCGTACTTAGAATTGTTCTTCCTTTGATTTATGAAAAAATCAAGATAACTAATAATCTCTGTTCTGGTCAATATATCATTATCTATAAGAATCGCTAATATCTTGCATCGTCTGTTTCCTGATAATCCTTCCTGTTGAGAAACACTATATCCATATTGCATCAGGACAGATTCCTGAGCCAGACGCATACCATCTGGATTAATACTGCTTTTCATATATGTCTTTTCATCACTAATACGACAGATTGGAGTGCCTCTCATTTTAAGGCGCTGATACGTACTCTCCATAATGAAAAAAACATCGCAGCTGGGGCAATACCCGGCTGGTACCTTTGCCTGTATTACATCGCCTTTATCATTGATGATTTCAATGACTCCATCTATATTTTTCAATGAATGTCCTTCATGCATACATTTGAAAATGGTTCTTCGCACCACAAAATCTTTTACACGGATTTTATTATCATGCTCTCTTTCTGGGCCTGTTCTTTCTGATAAGTGTTTTTTTACCTCCTGATCATATTGTCGCTGTAGATCCTTCATCTGCTGCTCACCGAGTTCTCTCTCTATTCGCCTTTTCTCAGCAAGCCTTTTTCTTAAAAGCAACTCTTCCTGCTTTCTCTTCTCCCTCTCCAGCTTTTTTCTTTCCCTTTCCTGTTTTTGCAATTCTCTCCGAGCTTTTATCTCTGCATTTCTCTCTTCCTGCTTTCTTCTCAGTTCCTCTTGAAGTCTTTCCTGCTTTCTTCTCTGTTCCTCTTGAAGTCTTTCCTGTTCCTCAATAATGGACTGATATTCTTCAGGATTAAGGAGCGTCCATTCCTTATTCCTTTTCTTGTATTCGTCCCATCTCAAATAATGAATATTACAATGGTCGCAGTATCGAGAGTGATATTTCTTAGAATTGTCCGTAACTATCCCTCTGGTTTTTAAATTACGACTTTTACATACTCTACATTCTTCAGGTCTTTTAGACTGATATATAAAGCACTTACTGCCTGGTTCCAGAGGATGTGGATTGACGAGATATTGTTTATATCTTTCTGAATCCTGTAAAGTATCAAGATTAATGTACTTATTGTCTTTAAACCTGATTCGTGTCAGATCTTTGTATTCACTAATCGACGTATATAAACACTTACATTGGGGACATTCATATATAGGCATTCTAAGAGAATTCCCCTTTACTCTCTTGTTTTGAACCCGTATCTCGTCAGTTTTAATTAGGACACTGAAGTCTTTTATGCAATGAAGCGGCCCACTTTGTTTGTTTTTAGTTTTATCCGGGTTACCTGCTATTATTATTTTTTTTCGAGACTGCTTTTTTTCACTTTCTGCTTTTTTAGAACTGGTTTCCCCTTTCGAAGATGCATTTTTCTCTGTGCTTTTTTTCTTAGGTGCTTTTAAATGCCCTGTGGGCATATTATCATAATGGTTTTTTAAATACTCATCTACTATTTCAGCATATTTCAATTTTCGAAACGCTTCCGTTGGTATTTCCTGAGCTTCTTCTAATAACGCACAACTCCAGTCAAAAAAAGCGACCGCCGCACTTTTTACTTTCTTACCTCTTTTTAAAGATACATAATAATCCCTGTTATAGCAGTATATGTCGATAATAGACTTCCTTTTGTATTCATGATCCCCAAAATCAGAGAGCAGATAGTCTTTAAGGCCTTGTCCTTTTTTACTCTTATTTTCCTCTGCGCCAAGCTTATTGTCTGCCTGGTCTTTACCGGCTGCAGATTCCTGAGAATAATTTTGAAATGCTTGTGGACTATGACCTGTGACACTATTTTCTTCATTAACGTTACTACCTAAATCGCTCGGTTTCTCTTTCTCTTTTGAGGAAAAGTAAGCTTCTATTTCAGACCGGTATTCCTCGTAGACCATTCTATTGATATAAGCTTTTCTCTCCTCCGGAATGAAGTGTACCTGAATATTAATTTTTCGATTGTCTTGATGAAGGTGAATCATTTTAAATGGAGTATGCGTCATCCCAGTCAGCTGTTTGAGCCTTCCCTTAAAAGGGATAACCTGATAATCTCTTATATCTATTTCTTCTGGTGCCACCATTGCACCCGACTTTGAATCTGAAAAAGCCATAGGTGTGCTTTTCATGTCACATCCTTCCTGAATCTGAATTTTCCAAATAAACTATTATTTCTCGACAGTTAGACGGCTAGACGGTATCACTCAACTATAGTGTACCTGAAAACCCTGTCCGTAATTCAGGACTTATTCGATACTGATATCTTTTCTCCATCCTCAAGAGTGAATGATTGCTCAAAAACAATTCCTAATTCGTCCCCTATTCTTTTTAATTCCTCTGTGCTTACAGTCTCCCTCTGCAGCTTTTTGGTGAAATTCTGAGGAGTCTGTCCCAGACGGCGGGCAAGTTCTGAGATACTAATGCCCTTTTTTCTGCATAACTCTCTGATTAAATCGGATGTATTCATAGCATTTCCTCTTTTCGCGGTTTAATGCGTAAGCAACCGATATAAATTATAAACCACTTGGTTGATAACTACAATAATTAATAGTTTTCCAATCGATTTTATGTGCAATATTGCCAATTACAATTGCTAATACTGACAAACTTGCACAATAAAAAAAGATTTATCGTAAGGTGGCTTAACAGCCACTTATTGAGCATTCATTAATTATGTCGTGTATAACAAGCCCATGTCAGTGCTCTATCCTTCACAAAAAAAGCTGCCCTCTCGTGAGAGCAGCTCAGCTTTGTAATAATGAGCCGGTCCTAACCGACTCTTTCATTTCTCCTAATCAGTTATATTGATCAAGGATATTATTTAGATAATTCGAAAATTCCTCGGCCAACTTCTTGTCCATTCATGCGCTCCGCATTCTCTCCATTCATTGGAATAATATACCCTCAGGCTGTCTTGTTCTTTATTCGTTCGATTTCATCCTCGATGATATTGCCGAAGCCCTTTTCATCTAGTGCAATGCTCTTCTGGGCTGCGATTGATTCGTCCGCAAAAGCGTCGAAAATAGCCTGTTTCTCCTGGAGAAGATCCGTTATTCTCTCATCAACTGTGTTTTCACACAGCAGTCTGTAGACGAGGACATTTCTTGTCTGGCCCATGCGATATGCTCTGGAAATAGCCTGATTCTCGATCGATGGTTTGAACTGAGGTTCACAGATGATGACAACAGTAGCTGACTGGATATTCAGGCCGGTGCCGCCGGACTGTATCTGGGCCGCCAGAACCGATCCGGCAGGTGCCTGATTAAATTCATCAATGATGCTCTGACGTCGTTCCGGAGACACGGATCCATTGATGGGACCATAGCATCTTTCTCCCAACAGATGCATGACGTTCTCAATCGTATTTAAAAAGAATGAGAAGACCAGAACCTTCCTCTCTTCCTCTGCTGCTTCATTTATGATTTCCATCATTCTTCTGGCTTTGGACGATTTTCGCAGATCCGGAACATTCCAGGAAACACGGCGTGCATCCGTGAATCTCCTGCTTAATACGGCATGTTCATAGATTCTTTCCTCCTCTGGCAGCAGGGTACACCATTCGCGGTTCTCTACCTTCTCCGGAAGTTCAGTCAATACATCTTCTCTTTTTCTGCGGTAATAAACAGGTGCTACCTTGTGCCTGAACAGAGGGGCTGCTGAAAGAAATTCAATCCCCTTGACCTGCTCCGCAACAGAAGGCTGCAGAATCCTGATCAGGGAAATCATTTCCTTCACCTTATTTTCCAATGCAGTGCCGGTCATGAAGAGAAGCCGGTCGGCATGTAATGAAAGATTCCTGACATTTACCGAACGTCTCGCCTGAGGGTTTTTCACATAATGCGCTTCATCAACTACCAGCATGGAGAAGCGAAAATCATTATCCAAATCGAAAAAACCGGTAGTTTCATAAGTAGTTACGGCAACGCCGCCTTCTTTCATCCAGGTTCTTAATGCCGCGAGCCTGTCTGTGCCATGGATTCGGACAGAGGTGAGTCTGCTCTTGTTTTCTATCTCACGGCACCAGTTCGTGACGACACTGGCAGGGCATACAACCATGAAATGGGTCGCTCCCGTATTTCTCAGCGATACCATGGAAGCGATGGCCTGAATCGTTTTACCCAGTCCCATTTCATCGCCGAGCAGCACACGTTCCTGGTGCAGGATATATTTGACACCCCATTCCTGATATCTGCGGAGTGTACAAAGCAGTCCATTCGGGAAAAATTCCTGTTCCCGAACACCTCTTGCTATATCTTCAGGGAGACCTGACGACCCGTCATCTGACGACAGGAGACCCGGGGCAAAATACTCCAGGATGTTAAAGAAGGCTATGCTGTTACTCTGGAAATCCTGCCATGCATCCTCATCTGACATTTGTGCGGTGTGCAGACCAAGTACAATGACATTATTGGATGTTTGTCCATATTCTCCGTCAAGGATGTCTGTCAGAAATCTATACGCGCCTTCGGCTCTTTGTCTGGTCTTTTTGGAAGAAAAGAACCATTTCAGCACACTTGCAGCCGGTGCAAGATCAATTGAAGCACTCTGAATATCCTTACCGTATTTGCCCAGCATGGTGCGGACACTGCCCATCTGCGGATCCAGCATTCTCAGCGAGGAAGTTTTTTTAATGAGCTTCGTGGCAGCAGGGCTTCTGTTGTCGGCGCTTATTCTGACCTTTGTATTGGCTTCTGTCTGCCTGATAATCCGGTCTGCCTCCCTTCGTATAACGAATGCGGTCTCCTGCCCTATTCCATGAATAGACGCAAGCTGGCGGACAGGAACCGGAGCAATATCCGCAATCGTATGTATCCCGTATCTATGTAATGACGCTACTCTGATCCCGCGCTTCTCTCTGTTCACTTCCTCGATCGGCACGTCTCTTAAAACTTCCAAGGTGCGTGACATCCTCAACTCATTCGCAGCCTGTTTAATCCCTGATTCATACTCTGAGTATTGTTTTAATACAGCCTGCAGTTTTTTCTCTAAATCCTTGTGCCGGTTGATAAGTGTTTTGGCATCTTTCGAAGAAAAAGTCCGTGACATAGATAAATGTAACTCCTGATATGTATTAATATGGCAAAACAGCCTGGCTATGACTCCTTTTAGAGAGACTTCATTGATTAAATAAACGGATTTCACTTTATTTTGCAATATCCGCTTTTGGCTGCGACACAGTTTTGCAGGACCACCGACTCAGTCTATGGCCCTGACATAATCAGTCATCATACACTGATACTTATCAGTGACCTTCTCTCCATTCAGACAGACTACGAGCACTGAATCTGCGAACGGTTCTAATGCCGGATGATCCGGTGTCCATATTCTGTTTACGTCGGATATTACAATTCTCATATTCTCAAATCTACTCTTTCTGAATCTCTCCCTCTCAGGGACGCTATCTTAACGTTTATCCGTATTTGAACCACTTATATTTTAAACCACATAGCTGATAACTACAATATTGAATAGTTTTTCAACTTCTATATCTGATAAAACTCAACGAACAGCTGTGACATTTGAGGAGACTATACTCATATTGACAATCAAAATACATACTAAATACCTTCGCTATTCCACAGAGAGCAAAACCGATAGCAACAAAATACCCCGGCAGGTTTTGATACCTCCGGGGTTTACATCACTACCTATAATTTAAAAGAAGTTGCCAAATTCCTTATTTGTTATCCTGATTTTCAAAATCCACAAAAGACTCCAATTTCTGGTCTTCCAGAGCAGCTCATTCGTCATATATGATAAGAATCAGACTTACTTCTTTGATACATTTAGAGAAATAAGGCGGTCACCGTATCCCTGCCTTCTGGTCTTCGGAGTCATACGCCTTAAGCAAATATAGTAAGTGCCTTTGGGCAAGAGCCCGGTAAGCTGCAGATACTCTCTTATATTAGTAGTATTAATCCTTTTACCTTTACTGTTTACGATCGTGGTCTGAAATCCGGGACCAAAAACATGTGTATAATGTGCACGCCGTTCCATTCTTCTTGCATATACCTGAATCTTCTGCTTTTTAGTCAATGTGATTTTGTACCATTTGGTAAACTCATGGCCATAAGCAAAATACACTCTTTTGGTTTTACCCGAAGTCATTGTTTCAGCTCTTGACATGCGGTCATTTCTTCCGCGGCTTACAGCAGCGTGTTCCCATTTAAATCTTAATCCATGGCAACATGAATGAAAATAATAGGTTCCTTTTTTCAATGCTATATAGCTTTCGCCGGACGTAAAATTTGCTATAAAATATTTATCGTCCGCAAAATCAGAATCTACATTGTACCATGTATAAAGCTTGACAGGAATCTTGTATAAATTTCGTAGCATACCTCTACTTGGATTTTTTATATATTTGGTTGTCACTGAAACCTTGATATATCCGTCGGAAGGAACTCTGATCTTATATACATTGGTGATATTTCTCCCGTTATAAGGATCTGTAACCGACTTGCTCTGGGCAAGGTTATAGATTCTGTAATGTCCTTTCTTCTCATATGCCTGTGCATTGACCGGAATAAAGCCGGCAATCAAGCAAAGAACAGTCAACAGGCAAACCCAATTCTTCAGCGCTTTTTTCATTTCCCCTCCTGTCCGAAACCTTTAAGTCTTAAAAAAGCTCCATTATTCCTGGCATAGTATTGTTATTTGATTCCGCTGAGTTTCGCGTTCCGTCCTGATGATCCTGAACCATCTTGTGTCAGCATGAACCGTTCGTAACTGCGGACATCATTTGTTAATCTTAGTATGCCAGTTTAAAGATTTGATTACATAGTCAGTATATAATGTTTTGTGCATTTATGCCAGTATATACAATCAAATATCGGATGAGAAATGAAAAATATATCAATGTCTGTATCGTCTTGATTGATGAATTGACACTTTTTAAGGCTTTATCCAGACCTGTTGTGTCGCCACCAATCTCTAGGGTTATTCTCTTTATCCTGCTGCCTGCTATGATCCTCACCTCCTTTCAGGGCATGAAAAAAGCATCTCCGAAGAGATGCAATAAAATTTAGATTATCAGTTTTGTTATATTCCTGCTTTATACAAGCCTTTTGTTCTTTGTTTTACAAGACACCGTTTTCTGCCCCTTGTCAAAGTTTTAAAAGCGTACGTCGGCATGTGGCTTAATTCGGGTAGGGTTTGAGCGGTTCTCCTTTTTTGTGATTTAATATGTATGTATGATATTGTTTCTCTTGGACGACCTCTGAGTGGGGTGGTTTGTACCTATGCCAGCGGCCTTCGGGGTAGTTTGTACACCTAACCAATCAACGCTTTTCGAAATAGGCAAAGTACATGCGGTAAGTCACACATTCATCCTCGATGATATCATCCATGGTACGAAAACCGAAAGAAGCATTGAAAGCCATAACAGGGATATGGCTCTCTCTCTGCGTCTCGTTTGTCCGCAGGTTCAGCTTGCGCTCCACGCAAAAGATATACACAATTCCATCATAATCCTCGTATTTGTCTATCCAGTCCTGTACCGCCGGATTAGCATCATCCAGATTTTTTACCTGTAGGAACAGATTATCTTTCTGTCTATCCGGTGTCCTCGGCAGTCTGTTCCACCATCCCTGCGCAAGTCTGTACTCCACGCTTTCTTCTTTTAAGACCATTTGAGAATGCATATTTACTTGAAACGTCTGGTCGTAGTCCAGCTCTTTGCGGCTTTTTAACACCATAAACACACCCCGGGCATTGGGCTGGAACTTCGGTTCGGCGTCTTTTATGGCTCCGTGCTTTTCATATAGCACCTGCGGCTTCGTTGTGGAATCCTCATCCGCATCGGATCCAATATCCATGTAAGAAGCGGAGATCCTATCCAAGGCAGTGGATCTGACGCTGGCATCCGGATCATGCAGATAAATATACTGGAATCTTTTTTTGTCGCCGGCAGACAGCGAATCATAGTCAATCTTTTGTATGGCATCTCTGCGAACCTGCCAATCTTCGTCATGCAATGCAATTTCTATTAGTTTTTCCATAGCGATCTGAATTCCTTTGTCATTTGTTCTGAATGAATGGGGTGACCTGTCGAACTGTCCTTCGGTGATATTCTTAAATTGCTTCAGAAGGTGTCTTGATACAGTATGACAGAGAATGGATAGTTAACTAATTCATATTTTGAAGAAGAATAAAGTGCCGATATTACCTTCCCCGAATGCACACTGTCTCAAAGATGTTGGATATATGATAACTGAACTGAATGAATATATCAATCTATACAGCTGACCGATCAAAAAACAAAAGGAGTCTCTCCACGGCTGCTACGCGATCTGTTACACCCCGCAGCTGGCTTCAAAATGTTTTCATCGAGACCAAAAAAGCAGGCTCCCGGCAGTCGGATCATTGCCGATGGCGGGAGCCTGCTTTAATCATTCATCATTTTCAGACTGAGATATAGAGGAAAAATGAAGCACTTCTGTTCTGGCTAAAAAGATTCATTTAAAAAGGTAATGATAACTCCTCAGAACTTCGGTTGCGTCATGCTATCATCCAAACCATAGCAGCTTTTCATGCAAGCAGAAGAACTCCCCTTTATTCGCAATCCACTACTATTGATAGTTACCTGCCTCAATTCGATTAGCGTTTTCACCCAAAAAACCTATTTCCAGAAATCTGTCACCTTCACATTCATAAGTATATTCCCCGTATATCCAGAATTCTACATCCTCCTCAAAACCCTCGCGTTCCTGATCTGGATCACCTAAGGCTTCTCGAACTTGATCTTTTGTCCAATGATTACATGTCCAATTTGAAACTCCACCAGGACCTTCCTCTTCCGACCAAGTCCACCCAATTCCTCTAGGACCCTCTACAACATGTCCTTCTTCCCCCCATGAGAGTGAATTAGCTTCTATTGATACTACATCCAGGTTTTGTGCTGATTCGACATGCTTCGTTTTATTTTGAATAATTATGGCTATCTGATCATGATATCCATAATCTTCAGTATGTCTTGTAATATCAACTCCCCATGTTTTCCCTGGTTCGATTTTCTCCCATTCTATCGGCTGCCCCCAAATGTCATAGACAAATCCAGCATCAATTAATTCTTGCACCTTAAAAGGAGGCTCATATTTAATTCCATCAAGCAAAATCCAGTATATGTCATCATTTTTTATTTTTGTACTCTCTTTTTCATTATCGCTCCCATTTTTTTCCTGGCTTACTTGAGTCATACTGCTATTGTCTTTGTTTTCCATTTTGCATCCACTAAGAAGAGTTATAAAAACTAATAGAAGAATTACCATTTTAAATTTCCTGTTAATCAATACTTTCGAGCCTCCTCAAAATAAGATTGTTGCTACTCTCTCTGTATACATGGACAAACATACTATTATTTGAAGTGGCGAATAGAAATTTCTTTCTTCCACTTCATTACATTAGCCATGATATAACACCTTTTTCTATACCAAATTGGCGCAAAGGTGCTTCAGAACACTACCTCTCCCTTTTTATTAATCCTTAGATGGAGGCAAAAGTAGGACTACATTTTCAGCCCAAGTTCCTTTCTGAAAGATTCTTCTTTTACATGAGCGGGAACATTGCAGCCCAAAATCTTATAGTACTCTTTTACCTGTTTACTAGGTGTTTCTACGGTTATTGTACCGTCCTTTTTCCGGCAGCACATTAAGGACTGGCATCTGCCAATGATCTCGGACGTTGACATGCCTGACTGACGCATACTCTTACGAAGCAGCAATAAGGCAGTGGTATCAATGATGTCGTGAAGGATCTTTCCGCGCACCGTGCTGTCGGTCCATTTGGACAGAGGCAGTA